>Ga0209091_10003083_pt1 | contig 13527 bp, 7 predicted proteins | sample ArcticOcean_MG_C_6_FD_187438 | JGI IMG/M metagenome (GOLD analysis project Ga0209091, IMG submission 187438) | Marine microbial communities from western Arctic Ocean - ArcticOcean_MG_CB8_128 (SPAdes) (version 2) | ecosystem: Environmental > Aquatic > Marine > Oceanic | place: Arctic Ocean...
GGGGAAGAGTCATCGCCTCGTCGTCGTCATCTTCTTCTTCCGAAAGGAGTCGCAGTAAAAGGAGCAGTAAGAGAGGGACTTGGCCTTTGCGCGCGATTCTTGAACCTGCACTTTTAGAAGAACGCGCGTCGATGGACGACGAAGAAAACGACGAGACGGAAGAGATGAGCGCGAAGATGACGACGACGACGTCCAACGACACAAACAGATCGGCGGCGACGATCGTCAGGACGGATTTCTTGGTACGTTTTAAGCTCACGTCTTTTAGAAGAGTTTTACTTTCCGACGAAAAGAAGAACGACAGAGTTGGACGACGAAGCTGTTGTATTGTTTTGTCGCGTAAACACTCGTTCTTCACCGTGGTCGTTTAGTCGTAAACGTTTACGTCGCGGAGCATCTTCTTCTTTGCGTTATCGTCAGAAGCGTTTTTTTCTCTCTGATCTGATTTCTGGGAAGGAGAAGAAGACTTCGCGGCGCGAAGAGACGACGAGCGATTCATTTCTTTTTGCATCACTCTGATGACGATATATTTACAAATATTCTCTCTCTCTTTCTCTCGAAACTCCTTATTAATAAAAACAACAGGTGATTGGCTCTGGCATCGCCGGGTTATCGTACGCGTTGGAAGCGGCGGAGCACGGGAAAGTCGCCGTCGTGACGAAATCCGTCGCGCACGAAGCGTCGACGGCGTACGCGCAAGGCGGGATTAGCGCGGTTATTTCGCATTTGGATACGATCGACGAACACGTGAACGATACCGTCGTGGCTGGGGATTATTTGTGCGACGAGAAAGCGGTGAGAGCGTTGTGCGCGGACGGGAAGTCTGCGATTGAAAAGTTGGTGGAGATTGGGACGAGGTTCACCAAGGCGGAGGAGTTGGAGGAGAAGAAGAAAGAAAAAGAAAAAGAACAAAACTTTCAAACGGCGTATCAAGGGTTACACTTGTGCCGCGAAGGAGGACACGGGAAACCGAGGATTGTGCACTGCGACGATATGACTGGGAAAGAGGTTGAGAGAGCGTTGGTGGAAGCGACGAGAAAGCATCCAAACGTGACGTTTTACGAACATCACGCTTGCGTAGATTTGATGGCTTCCTCCTCCTCCTCCTCCTCCTCCTCCAACGAGAGACGATGCGTTGGCGCCGTTGCCGTTTCGAGCGGCGACAAAAACGAAAAGAAGAAGAAGAAGAAGAAGAACGACAAAAACGACGATTCTCATCAAGAAGCATCAAAAATTGTGCGCTTTTACGCCTCCACTACCCTTTTGGCGTGCGGAGGCGCCGGTCAACTCTTCCCTTCCACGACGAATCCGGTCGTGTGTACCGGCGACGGTATCGGCATGGCAGCTCGCGCGAACGTCGTGTGTGAAAATCTTGAGTTTGTGCAGTTTCACCCGACCGCTTTGTACGCCGATAACGACAGCTCGAAATCGCCGGCGAAGAAACTCGACGAGAATGAAAACGCATTTTTGATCACGGAAGCCGTTCGCGGTCACGGCGGCGAGTTATGGACGCACTTCGAACGCGGCGAGAGGTTCATGCCGAACTACGACATTCGAAACGAACTCGCGCCGAGAGATGTCGTCGCGCGAGCTATTCACGCGGAGATGCGCAAAAACAACTCGCCGTGCGTCTATCTCGATATCACGAAAAAAGACGCCGAGGACGTCGCAAAAAATTTTCCCGGCATTTATAAAGAATTGAAAAAACGCAACTTGGACATGACGAAACAAAGAATTCCAGTGAGACCAGCCGCACATTACCTCTGCGGCGGCGTCAAGACGAACATAGACGGCGAGACGAGTCTTTCGGGCTTGTTCGCGTGTGGCGAAGTCGCGTGCACGGGAGTGCACGGTGCCAACCGCTTAGCTTCGAACTCGCTTCTCGAAGGCGTCGTATTTGCGCGACGCGCGGTTAAAACTGCCACGCGAAAATCAAAAGAAAGTTTGAAGCAGTTGTTGGAAGATGAATTCGAGGATATTGTGGACGAGGACGACTATTTGAAATGCAACTACGATGTTTTCAATGCCTCGCGCAAAACGAAATCGAACAAACGTCGCGGTCAAATGGTCAAGAAGGACTTCTTATCTGGCGACGCGTTTGCGCAAAGTTTGAGAAAAGAAGTGCAACTCTCCATGTGGCGCGCGTGCGGCATCGTTCGACGAACGGAGGACATGCGCGAAACTTTGGTCAAATTCAAAGCGTTGCAACGTTTGATTGACGATGAAGAGGAAGAAGCGGCGTTGCTGAATAGTGGCAACGACGACGGTACGGTTACTTTAGCTCTAGTTGAGGCGAAGAATTTATTAGCGGTTGGCACTTTAGTTTTACGATCGGCTTTGAAGAGGAAAGAAAGTCGCGGGTTACACTACGTCGTCGAGTACCCGGATAGAGTCGAAGGAGAACGAGTGTCTACAGTGTTAGCTCCGATTGAGAACGACGACGACGACGAAACGAGAAGCAACATTTCGTCTCGCTCTGCGATTAAAATGGAGGGCGATGAGGAAGAAGAGCTTTTTGTCGTCGAGCAAAACAAAGTCGTCGCGCGAGGTCCGCGCTGATTTGTTCAAAAACGAGAAGCAATTAGAAACTTAGAAGAGAGAAGGTGATATTTATTTATTACAATCGCGCGTTCGGCATGTGTTTCATGGCTTGCCTTATACCTAAATCAGCCATAATCTCCTCCGAGCCACCTAGAATAGCCGCGAACTTGTTGGATTTCTGAAACGCTTCGATGATGCGTCCCATCCCAGTTCTCGTAATCGCGCGTCCGCCAAAGATTTGGCACGCCTCGTCCGAGACCAAATTCGCCACGCGCGTGCAAAAGAATTTCAGAAGCGCTATGGGACCCGCCAACACTACAGATTGTTCTTCGTGCGACAAGACGTTCATTTGGTGCGTGATTTGTTCCGTCCACGCCTGCACAGCTTCAATCTGCGCGGCCATGATGGCCAATTTCCCTCGAATCACCGGTTGTTCGATCAACTTCTTCCCGAACACCATGCGTTGGTTGGCCCATTTGAAACACTCGGCTAAAACCAATCTATTTGCGGCGTTTGTGCCGGCGACGATATACCATCTCTCGTGATTGAAATTGAACATGACGTACATGAAACCTTTCCCTTCTTTCCCGAGTAAATATTCCTTGGGCACGCGAACGTTTTCGTACGTCACGTATGCGGTCCCCGCTGACGGTGAATACGACGTTTTAATCGGTTTTGTGTCCACGCCGCCCCACGCTCGATCTATGAGCAACAACGAAAACGTCCCGTCTTGCATTTTCACCGCGGTGGTGAAATAATCAGAAAATTGTCCGTTCGTGATCCACTTCTTGACGCCGTTGACGATATAATCCCCAGTCGACGGATCTTTCGTCGCGATGGTTTGTAAACCGGCGACGTCAGAGCCAGCCGCCGGTTCCGAAATCGCCAAGCATATCCTCTTCTTTCCTAACAACACTTCCCTCCCGACTTTTCGTGCGACGTCCGGTCTCCCAAACTGCAACACCGGCGGAAGGCCGATGACGAGTCCAGCGCCTAAGCCATCGACGTACCCGGGCACGCCTAACCGGCACGTCTCTTCGTGCGCAATCAGCTCGTGAAACGAATCGAACTCGTTCACGTTTACCCCGCCTAACAACTCTACGCCGCAGCTTTCAACGACGTCGCGCATCCACGGTCCTTTCGGCATCCGCGCGACGAGCAAACCGTTTTTACCGAGCAACTCGTACATTTCTTGCGTCGGGTGTTCACCATTCTCGTCCGCTTTGACGCATACAGGCGCGACGTGCGTGTCAAAAAACAACCTGCACGCTTTCCGAAATTTCACGTGTGACTCGTTGTAATACAAACTCGTCGGTTTGTTCGCGACCGATGGCGCGAACGCCGCCGGCTCCGCGTACGGCACCAACTCCAAGTCCCCTTTTTTCCTCTCCAAAGTTCTCTCTTTCCCTTTCCTTCTTTCTTCTTCTCTCACTGTACCGATTCGAAACTTCTTCGCCACGACATCTAAGACATCGCGTCGGTGATACGTATAAAACGCGTTCGTGGAATCTGAGCCGGCGACGCGATCGATGAACTGTTTCCCGCCCGGATGAAACTTTGCGAATTTTGTCACGTCGTAGACGAAATCGTCGACGATGATCCAATTCGATTCGTGCGAGTTGTGTTTCGAAACTTCCGCTCGCGAGTACGAGGGAAGTTCCTCGTCTCCCGCATCCTCCATCATTTCTTGGTTGTGTAGTTATATAGTTATTACAGAATTCGTCTTTCGTGATCTTCTTCCTCGTAATCTGTTTTGCTTTTACTCCTACGTGTGTGTACTGGGGTGTTTAACGAACTCTCTCTCTCGAGAAGGTTTTTTTTTATATAGACGACAGACACTTTTTTTCATCAAAATTTCTTTCTTTCAAACAAACAAACAAACAAAAAATCTCAAATTTCAGTCCACTTTCCTCAAAAAGATATTTTTGTTCCTTTCGATCGAAAAAGCTGCACAAAAACAAGTGCGAGAGAAAGAGATCAGAACACACGACAACAACTCTTTCTCATCAGAAGAACGCAGAGAAGGCGCGAAAGCTCGAATATAATACTCTTTTTCTCGGGGGAGTCGCGATGATGAAGATGCAGTCGTTTACGTCGTCGTGTTCCAGTTGTTCAGGGAAGAATAACAACAAGAACGCGAGATTTTTATATTCGACCTTGACGAAGAAGAAAAACTTTGGTGTCGGCGGGAAAAGATGTCATCAAAATCATCATCATCGAACGAGAGTTATAAACGAGGACGCGTCTTCTTCTTCTTCTTCTTCTTCTTCTCAACAGCAGCAACAACAACAGCAACAGCAACAGCAACAGCAAACACAAAGATCCTCATCATCAGCGTCGTACGGGAAATATTCTTCCGCGACAGACTCGCCGTTGGATTTAATCGATGTGCCGCTGGAGTTGGTTCAAATTCGCGCGTACGTTCGATGGGAAGAAGCCGGGAAACCAGAAGGCATGCCGGCGGAGTGGCAAGCGGCGGAATTCGCTCGAGCGTTGGACGATTTGAGAGTCGAATTGGTGGAAGGGACGCCTTTGAATGAAATACGGAGGAAGTTTAACGTCATGACGGTGAATAACGGGGAAGACGACGCACCGATGAAGTTACCGAGGGAGGTGGAGGAGTATAAAAGAGAGAGGGAGGAGATGATGCGCCGAGCGGCGGCGATGGGGGTGTCGCAGCAACAGCAACAACAGCAGCAACAGCAGCAGCAGCAGCAACAACAACAGCAGCAACAGCAGCAACAACAGCAGCAACAACAGCAACAACAACAACAGTTCGTGAGGCCGGCGGACATCGTGAACGCGAGAATTGCAAACTCGACGGCGCGTCCGATTGGCGATCAAGAGTTTGCTTTTGGATCCGGATCGTTTGATTCGTTCGACGAAACGGATGCATTTACTGAAGAATCTGTTCGAGAGGAAGAGGAAGAGGTTGCTGCGACGAATATTACCGCCGAAGCGTCTTCTCCAGTTGTTGAATATGAATTCGAAGAGAAAGTTCAAGAGGAGGTAAATCAAGAAGAAGAAAAAGATAAACAGCCAACACTCGTCGCCGAGCCGCAACCAGTTGTTGTCGTTGAACAGCATCATCAAAACGTCGATCCAGTCAGAAGAGCTTTCGATTCATCTTCTATTTACGATTTGATTCCTAAAAGCAGCAACGCGTCCAGCGACGAAGACGCGTCGGTTGAAAAGAGCGAAGACTCTTCTACGACCTCCTCCGGGGCGGCGAAGTCCTTCATGCGACGCTGGCGACGACAATCGGACGAACAATCCGTTTCGGATGAGAAAAATTTGGTGTGTTCGAGTAAGTTGTACCCAATCGGTGAAGGGTACGAATTGCTCGTTCAAGTTTTTGAACGCTCGGAGACGGACTCGGCCGCAATGTCCGGTGAGAGAAGCCGAAAAACAAATCGAAGAGTCAAGTTCGTGACGGACTATCCGGAACCGTTAACTTTGCACTGGGGCGTTGCTAGAGACGAACCGGGGCAGTGGATTTTACCGCCCGAATCGACGATGCCGGAAAAAACGAACGTTGTCAGTCACATGTCCGCGGAGACGCAGTTAAAAGACGCCGGCGAAGGATGCTTGGTGGACTTGGTCACCACGAAAGCTGTCCAAAGTTCAGCGAAGAGCGCTTCTTCTCCGAGCTCATCTAGCGCTATCGCCGGCGAACAACAAACGCAACCGATTGAACAAGAGTGTCGCCAAATGCAGAACTTGTCCATTTACCTCCCGGATAGCGATTCAGCTACCGAGAGTGAGTTGATGGGCGTGCACTTCGTATTGCGGGATGAATTCGGAAACTGGTTCAAAGACACCACAAACGGGAACCAAAATTTCAACGCGTTGCTACAAGGCGCGGGAGGACGAAACGCGAAGCCCACGGATGAATTAACGACGCAAATTATCCGCGCCGAAGCCGGTGGAAACTGGTGGAGTTTAATGCATCGATATAATCTCGCGTATCAGTTGTTGCACGAGAAGATTGGCGCGGAAGAAATCGATCCGTCGAAAGCGCTCGTTCGCATAGCGAAAGTTTTCGTCTGGCTTCGATTTTCGCAGTTGCGACAATTGACTTGGCAAAGGAATTATAACGTGAAACCGAGAGAATTGTCCTCTTCTCAGCAAAAGCTGACGTATAAGTTAGCGGAATTGTTTTGTGAGCGACCAGAATTGAGAGATATTGCGCGCATGTGCCTCGAAACCGTCGGACGCGGCGGAGACGCGGGTACCGGACAAGCCGTGCGCGATGAAATTTTGAACATTATGCACAGAAACGACATCAAAGAAGTCTCCGGAGTCTTTCTCGAAGAGTGGCATCAAAAATTACACAACAACACGTCCCCTGACGATGTTGTCATTTGCGAAGCCTATCTCGCGTTTTTGCGCGGTAACAGCGACTTGAACGCCTATTGGAAGACGCTCACCCAAGGCGGCGTTACGCGTCAAATTATGGAATCATACGAACGACCAATTAAAGCAGAACCTACGCCGAGACCTCACATCGCGCAGGACCTCATCAGAGATTTTGAGAACTACTTGATTATCTTAAAAGCAGTGCATTCTGGGGCAGATTTGAAGCTTTCCATCGAGGTGTGCTGTAGCCAAAGAAATTATCTCGGCTTATCGCAAGCTCTGCAGTATTGCAGACAATTCACCGACAAAGTTGGTAACGAAATAGCCCTTTTAGAGGCGACTATTCAAGCGCGTCACGAACTTCGTAACGCTGGGTTGAAGCAGGGCACGCACAATCACGATCACGAGAAAGTTAGGGAGTTTTTATACTTGGACTTGGCGTTGGGCGCGGTATCTTCAAGAGCGGTGCAAAGAGCGGAGTTGCCGAAAGATATTGGTGAAGCCTTAGAATTCTCCGCGTTAGCGTTGGAAGATTTATGTTTATCATTACCGACGTCTTGCGAAGATTTAGCTTTAAGTTTGGTCGAAATGCGCCGCGTGATCAGTTCTCGACACGAATCGAGTGGAGATGAAAAGACAAAGTACTTTTGGGCGTTGCGCGCCAAAGCCACGGTGGATCGCGCGCGAATGGCCGTCGCTGCGTACGGGGATTCCATCAACTCTTCTATGCAGCTCACCGCGGAAAGTATTGGCGACGCGTGTAAATGCGAGCAATGGACCGTAACGCACTTTAGCGAAGAAGTTATTCGAGGTGGACCGGCGTTTGGTTTATCTTTAGCGTTGACTAGATTGGACAAGATGTTACGACAAGAAGCAAATTTGGGTGCGTGGAGTATAATCTCGCCAAAAGAAGAGAAGGTCTGCGGTCGAGTTGAATTTTACCCTACGCTGCGTGAAATCATGAATGAAAGCTTCCGCGAACCGACCATTTTAGTCTGCGATAAAGTTGGAGGCGACGAAGAAATTCCTTTAGGTGCGGTTGCTTTACTCACGCCAAGTTCCGTAGACGTCTTGTCCCACTCGGCCGTTCGCGCGCGAAACTCGGGTGTTTTGTTCGCTACCTGCCACGACTTGTCCGTCCTAGATTCTTTGTGCGAGTTTGTGAACGAGTTCGCGTCAACAAAATCCATCGGATCAGACTCCTCCGTTAAGATTGAACACGCCTCGGAAGCGGAGATTGCCAAGGCGACGAAGATGAAGCTGGAAGAAGATCCGAGCACGCAAGCGTGGTTTGGTGTTGGTGCGACATCGTCGGTATCATCAACATCGAAAGCTAAGATCGATTTGGAAAAGAAACCGTTTTGTGGTGAGTTTGGTGTGAGCTTAGATGACTTCAGAGAGCACGTCGTTGGTGCGAAATCGCGAAACACGCGAACGTTGCGCGAAAGTCTAGAAAGTTCCGACCTTCCATCTTGGATCAATTTGCCGCGATCGATTGCCATACCATTCGGCACGTTCGATCACGTTTTGGAGGATCCGATAAATAAAGATAAAAAAGCGCAGTTCGTAAGACTCATCGATCAAATTGACGACAGTTCTGGCGATAGTTTGGAAGACACTTTGAACCGCGTGCGATCATGCGTGAAAAGTTTAACCCCCCCAATAGATGCCCGCGAGGAACTCTCTCGCGTGATGAAAGCAGGTGAAATGATACCGCCGGAAACCGACGAACAATGGGACAAAGCCTGGAAGGCTCTAGTCTCCGTTTGGGCGAGCAAATGGAACGAGAGAGCATACGTTTCCGTGCGTAATCGCGGCTTGACGCACAAGAATTTGCAAATGGCTGTTTTGGTTCAACCGGTAATTGATGCCGACTACGCGTTTGTCGTGCACACGACCTCGCCGGCGAACAACGACGAGAATGAATTATACGCCGAGATCGTTAAAGGTTTAGGCGAAACTTTAGTCGGTAACTACCCGGGAAGAGCGTTGAGCTTCAAAGCGGACAAGCGCGCAAACTCGCCTCCAGTGATTACCGGTTTCCCTTCTAAAAATGTCGCATTGAGCGTTCCAAAAGGAACCTTAATTTTTCGATCCGATTCAAACGGCGAAGATTTAGAAGGTTACGCTGGCGCTGGCTTGTACGAATCAGTCACGACCGAAGTTGAAACCGTCACGCACGTGGACTATTCAAAAGACGAAATGGTCTGGAACGACCGAGGTACCGCGGATCAAATCATGAGTAAAATCACGGAGGCTGGTATAGCAATCGAAAAGGCATTAGGGTGCGCGCAAGATATCGAAGGTTGCGTCAAGGATGGTAAAGTTTACATCGTTCAAACGAGACCGCAAGTGTAATAATATTAAATATAGCATTTATGATTTAATAACGAAAGCAAGACTCAACCCATATAAATATGAATATCTTTTCCTCTTATGTGTGCGTGTGTGTGTCTGTGTGTTTTACCATGTTTTTTACACGCTGCTGACCGCTCGATGCGCTTTATCCAAAGTCTGCTGGCGCTTGTCAGCTTGAGCTCATTTTTTCTATATCTGTACAAATTTATTCGTCTTCGTCGTCGTCTTCGTCGTCGTCATCGTCTTCCTCCTTGTCCTTCTCTTCGATCTCTGTCGGTATTCCTCTTAACCCTAACCTTTTCATCAGAGGTTTGACCAACTCCTCCACGCTCGTCGTCGCCCCGTTCGCAGTGAACTTGCTCAACTGATACACTTCCTTCTGATAGCAGTTGTTACACAAATCCGCGCCTTCCAAAATTTTACTTTTCAACCATTGCATACTCGTTCGCTTACTTTTGCAGTTAATACAAACTTTATTCGCCAGCATCGCGTGTTCTTTCACCCAACAGTTCCTGCATAAATCAAAACTCAAGTCAACTTTCGATTTAAACCACTGCCCGGTCGTTTGTCTCGATTCGCACACGTAGCATTGGCGACTGGTCAGCGCTAACGCTTCGTTCCGGTAACATTTATCGCACAGCGTCGCTCGCGAGAGTAATTTCGACCGTCGCCACCGGCAGGTTTTCTCTGTCGCGCACGAGACGCATTTTTTTTCCGACAAATTTACAATCTTCTGTTGTTGTTCCTGTTGCTGCTGCTCCTGCGGTCGGTTGGACGATGACTCCCACATGTGCGTATTGCAATTGCAAGGCGATCACCTCAAGATCACCTCTCTCTCTTTTTCTCTCTGCTCGTACTTCTGTTTCTATATGATTCTATTCTCGTATTAATTAGGTTACAAAATCTTTGATTTTTGATTTCTTCTTCTTTAACTCTGATCCATGATTACGTACACGTCGGAAACCGCGGAAAGGCGATCTGATATTAAACAATAATAACAACAACAACAACAACAACAACAAATCCAAAGCGCGCGCGCGTAACGTGGTTTAATGGTTTAAAAATAATTTAACAAGAGTTTTTAACGTCGTTTTCTCTTAAGACAAAGTGAGTTGAGGCTTTTTTGTGGGAAAAAACGCTACAGCCCTCGTACCTGGCCATTTAAAGAGTGCAAGTTAAAATACTCTTCTCTGCCAATATTTACAAATGTATTTGTTCTTGTTGGGGTTTTGTCCATCTGCTCTCTTTTGTTGACAAAAAGACGAGTATTATTTTTCACCTCAAAAATTCCCGTTGTTGATTTGTTTGTTTGTTCGTTACCAACCAACAAAAGGAAAGAATAAGAATGAACGAGCCTGGCGACCACCACGACCAGGACCGCTCGAATACCAACAGAAACGACGTGGACTCTGGCCCGTGGTTCGACCCGGACGAGTTAACCCCGCGCTCGTTGTGGGAAAAAATCGGCGACGGTTCTTTCGGGAAAGTCTACCGAGCGCACTTGTTGGGGATTCCAGTGGCGGTGAAAGTGATTCAGAATTTAAAACCCGACCGAGTCGCCGGTTTGAAACGAGACATATTTTACCTCTCGCGCATGACGCACCCGAACGTGGTTCCAATTTACGGCGCGTTCATCGAGGAAGGGATGCTGCACATGGTCATGGAATTCGTCCCGAACTCTTTGAGGAATAAACGCGTCGTCAATCAGGTTAACGTGGTGAGAGTTTTACAAGACGTGGCGAGAGCGCTGGTGAGGATGCACGCGCAAGGGCACATTCACAGGGACGTGAAAGCGAGGAACGTGTTGATTTCAGCGGTAAGATTATCCTTATTCTCGAAAGCAGCCGCCTTTTCCTTTTCCGCCGCCGTTAAAGCTTCTTCTTCGTCTTCTTTGAGTCCACAATTATTATTTCTCTCTTTTGGGTGCTCCGAACAACTACCAAAAGAGAGAGAAAAGAGACCAAAAAATTTTACTTCTCGCCGCTGCTTATTTTGTGTACTCACCTCTTTCGTCATCGTCCTCATACTAACTACGTTCCACTACCCAAAACTCATCATGACCAAACCAAAAACAGGACTTTGAAACCGCGAAACTGACGGATTTTGGTCTGGCGCGCATCCTACCGCAATACGCCAACGACCGGCGAGACGTGAACCCGAAGACGACGCCGAAAATCGGTCCACCGAAATATCGAGCGCCAGAGGTGGAAAAACACGACTCGGAGAAAGATCACACGTACGCATTTTCTTCGGACGTGTACGGATACGGGGTCATGTGCTTTCAGCTCATCGATCAGGTGAAAAAAAGGAGACGGAAATCGCATCCGCACGAGGTTGATTTCGTCACCGGTTTGGGCAACGCATGCTGCGAGGAAGATCCGAGAGCTCGACCGACGGCGGCGATGTGCTTGGCGAAATGTCGCGAGTTTTTAGGCGAATCGTGGACGGCGAACGACAGAGTGTGGGGGAATCCGAATCCGACCGAACGAGTCGGATATTGGACGACGGAGATGATGGACGTCGGGACGTTTAAGAAAGTGGCGCCGAAAGAGGAAGAGGAAGGGAAAGACTCTCCGAGCGGGTTGGAACACGGCGAAACGCCGACGACAACAGATGGGCGCACGCAAACGCACGGTAAAGGAGGAAGAGGAAAACATAGCGACGATGAAGACGAGGACGAGGAGGACGACGACGACGACGAGGAAAATCAGCAAATCAACAAGAAAGCGAAAGAACGCGAGTTGATAAAAATGCTCGAAGACGAAAGAAGAATGGGAGAAAAAGGAACGACGACGACAGCTCCAGCAGCTGTACAAGCAGCTGTGCAAGCAGTAGTAGACGCGGAAAATAGGAACGGAACGAATACGGACGGAACGGGGACACCAACGACGACGACGACGACGTCTTTACGGCGACGAGTCATTGAAGCGTACGGGAACACTAACAACACTAACAACGGCGCCAAGGCCAATCGAAAACGCTCGAAACCGGCGACTGGGGACGTGATGGATATTGGTGTCAACGCGCATGCCGCCGGCATAGAGAACACCCAAGTCGCAATGGTTCGATCCGCGGACGGACGAATCACAAAAACGAGCTCTCTCGGCGAAGACTCTGGTTCCCAAACGCCGGTCAGTAAATATTCCCGAGGCGAGAACGTGGCGAGCGAAAACGGCCCTCCCGTCGTGAGAAGACTGAACAGTCTCTCCACCTTAGGCATGGGCGATTTGAAAGTTGAAGAAACTAGAAGCTAATAATAAAAACTATACTACTAATCGAGATCTTTTACCTCAGGTACTGTACTTCGTGATATTATTAGTATTATTATGTGATATTAAACGTGCTTCCCTTCCTTTCGCAACTGGCCAACTCTTTCTCTCAATCTGGTCATTTCTTTCGTGATTTCATCTAACGAAGCAGTTTCCGCGGAAAACTCCTTCGGCGAGTGCGATTGGTGGGTTTTGTTTTCGTTCGCTCCTTCTTTTCCTCCTCCTCCTCCTCCGTGTGGTTCGTCGTGATGATGATCGTCGTGATGCGAGTGATACTTATGGTGCATGTAATGTTCTAACCCGAAGGCGACCACGAACGTTCCAATCTGTTGGTGTTGTTGTGTGTTATTATATAACGTTTAACGCGTCAGTTTCAAACGCACATCGTCATAAAAAATAAAAGAAGAAGAAGAGGATCATCGAAATCATCATCATCGTCGCGCCGTCGTCGTCGTCGTCCAAACTTGAATCACGATGCGCGTTTGGTAGTATACTCTCCCAAAAACCTTCTTCAAGTGTTTTTAGGGGAAGAAGATGATGATGACACGAGAACGATGAGAGAAAAACAACCCGCGCAAAACGAGACAACAAGAAGAACAACAAGAACAAGAACAACGAGAACAACATACCATCGCGTGTTTCACCGGTCCAAACGACCCGGTTTTGATAAACTTTGTTCGATACCACTCCATTTTATTAATGTTGTTAATGTTGTAATGCTAAAAGAGAGAGAGAGAGAGAGAGAGAGAGAGAGAAGAGAGAAGAAGAAAAAAAGCAGTCAAAAAAGAAAAAAAATCGAAAAATCGAGAAAAAAAAAACAAAAAAAAAGGCAGACAGGCAGAGCTTAGAACAAACAACAGTAGTGTTTTCTTCATTCTGTTTTGACGGCGCGCGCATAAGCTTTGATCGGGCACACACATAAACCGCCCCAAAATGGCACCACCACCTAAGAAGAAGAACAATAACAATAATCGGTCGGCGTTGTCGGAACAACTCTCGA
>Ga0209091_10003093_pt1 | contig 13507 bp, 8 predicted proteins | sample ArcticOcean_MG_C_6_FD_187438 | JGI IMG/M metagenome (GOLD analysis project Ga0209091, IMG submission 187438) | Marine microbial communities from western Arctic Ocean - ArcticOcean_MG_CB8_128 (SPAdes) (version 2) | ecosystem: Environmental > Aquatic > Marine > Oceanic | place: Arctic Ocean...
TTTAATTCAAGCTGGGGTAGACCCCAACATTCGTGGTTATCGAGGCAATACAGCATTGGCGAGAGCGGCAAGGCATGGGCATGTTGCATGTGTTAAACTATTATTGAGTACCACAAACATTGATGTGAATGGAAGCAACGATCAACAACAATCGCCACTTCACTTTGCGGCATCTTGCAATCGTCACGAATGCGTGCAAGCTATGATAAACAGTGGCAAATGTGATTTCAATGTCAAAGACCGTTTGAATCGTATTCCAGCTGAAATCACGAACGATACAAAGATTCATGCCATGTTGTCGAGTGCTCCAGCAACGAAAATTGAATTGGTTGGCCAGCAGCGTGACCAACACACATTGAAATTTTCCCATCTTATCTTAATGGAAGCCAGCAACAACTTAATGTTGGAATCGCAGCGGAAAGCGGTGCATGCCGAAATTGCAACACATTTCTCTTCATTTCTCAGTGATAATTTAGAAAAACGGGCCATACACCATATGCGAGCCGGGCACAAAGAAACCGCGTGTGCGCTTTTATGTTCTGCTGCGATTGTTGCGTACAAAAGCAACCACCGCAAAAAGGCCGCCAAACTGTTGTTGGGAGCAATGGAACATGAAAAAAACAATATTAATAAAGCGTACATGTTGGGTCTTCTTGCTTGGTTGCGCTCCTATGGTAAGCATCAAATTTTTTTTATTTCAACTAAATAGATTAATGACCAATTGACCACCTCTAACATTTGTGTTCTTTATCCTTTCCTTTCACCAGACACCAACAACGACGAAGCTGGTGCAATGGCCATTGATGGTTTGCTTCTGTTAATGCATGAATCGGGAGACGACGATCTTTTTCCACAGCAAGAGATCACAAAAGAACAATTTGATCAATGTTATCGAGATTGGAAAGAACTCGACCCCATGCCCCCAGATGACGACGAAGATTTACAAGTATTTCAAAAAGCAACGTACTTGTGCATGCTTGCATTGGCTTCCTGTATATATACACCTATTTATGGCATTCAGACTCGGTTGAGATTGAACAATGAGTTTGGCATAAATGAAAACGAACGGGCCCAGGGTGGAAATAATGTATACAGGTTGGCCGATTATTTCTTTTTTACAGGATCGTTGTTGGCGTACAAAGATCGAAATATTGAAGCTTGGCTCCTTTCCCATACTAAACCTGGTCTGGCCAAACGATTCATGACATCAGAAGGTGTTCAATTTGCAAATGAATTGTACAAACGGTTGAGTTTCATGGGTGAAATCAAAGATGCAAGAGTGTCGTTAATGCATCACGCCTGGGTCTGTGTCTCTCCGTTTTTTTGGTATGCAAATATCCAACCGCAATACTGGAAACAAGCAGAGACAAAACTGTACGATTTGACTGCATCATTGGTTCAAAAAAATATGTTCTATGCAGCGACGTTGTGTGCGTTGTCGTTATGCAAAGCTGCCATTTCTCTGGGCAACGCAGCATTGTATGAAGAGAGTATGGAGTTTCTTTGCGATTCATCGTTGAGTTCTGATCGTGCTGGCACATTAAGTTGCAACAGTGATTCATGTCGCTATCGCAACTTGGCAATCGCAGCATACATTTTTGAACACGATGCGACCAAGATTCATACTCTTTGGGTTAAGGTGTCGAATCTTAAAGCAAAATATCCTACTGTTCCAAATCCAGGTTCATCGACTTTGTGTGCATTTTATTTTTCATGTATGCTCTGCAACATTGCACTGGACGACAACGATTTTGCATCAGCACGTGATACATTGAACATTACTTTGAATCCATCGGTATTGAAAATTTATGGCAGTGGTTTGTTCGTAAGTATTTGGTCGGCATTTCAACTCTGGAACGTTTGGAACATGTAGAACATTCAACCAAACCTGTCTCTAACATTTTTTCTTGCTAACGGTTGTTTCCTTTTTTACACTTGTTCAGAACGGTTGTGAGATATTCTTCAGGATGTTTATTGATGCCCTTTTGGCGTTAAAAAGATATACTGAATCGACAAACAATGCAGAAGACGCAGCTATGTACACCCATTACTTGATTTCGATGCGAGGAATCATTGAAAAAATGCAGCCACACTGCCCTGGATCATTAACTGCAAGTGGTGTCAGTTCGGTGGCTATCATCAGTAAAGTCTTGAACGATCGTGATTTAAAACTTGAATTGATCAAAATGAAATCAGCACTTCACGACGCCATTGACCTTGACTACCTCCCCATTGATGTCTGTGTCTTAAAACGAACCATTGGTGAATGGACGCACGATATACAAATGGTATCGGAAGCAGCTCGAGACTTTCGCACACACCGATGGATGCGGGATGCCATTGAAACGGATGTCTTGGTGGAAGAGTTAAATCGCCGAGATACAACTGGATTGATCCAGGGAAACAACAATTCGTTGCAACGCAGTAGATCAAATGCAAGTGCATTTAATAGATTGCCACCAGTTTTGTCACCACGGGTTTCTTCAGTAGTATCAACCAGTGAGGATGTCATCCGATCTCGTTCAACCATTTCAAACAGTAGTCTTTCAACCATCTTAATCAGTAGTGCCGATGAACAAGAATTTGATACGCTTTCAGTACCAAGTCGTTCCCTTGGACGAACTCGAACCTCACCATCAATGATGAAAGTATTGATTTCCAATGAAATTGCGCTCAACAAGGTAAAACTTGATGAACTCGACAACCAAATGGCAGGAGTTTCTGCAAGCGTTGCCCGAGCACGTACAGATGGTGATCGAACAGCAGAAAATTTAAATGTGTCTTTGATGCTTGAATTGCAAGATGAAATACGTGGATTGAAAGAATTTGACAAAACAACTTTTGCGCAACGAATTAATCAAGCGAGAGAGTTGGACAATGAACTAAATAATTATTAGCAGAAAGAAAAAAAAAGCAAGGCAACTCCGACAGAACTGGACCACGGCCTCCGATTTATATATTACCTACGTATAAATACATGAATTATATACACAAGTACCACGCAACAAATATATATATTTATACTTCAAAATTAAACATGAAAACAAAAAGAAAACAAAAAGAAAACAAAAAAAAGAATGGCAACTCCGACAGAACTTAGTAAAGAACTGGACCACGGCCTACAATTTATATTTTACCAACGTATAAATACATATTATGAGTTGTACCTCATATTACAAGTACCACGCAACATATATTACAATTCAAAATTACATAAAATAAATAAAAAATAAAATTCAAAAAAAAAGAAGGGAAAAACAGGCAACTACGACAGAACTGGACCACGGCCTACGATTTATAATATTTTCAACTCGTTATAAATACATTTTATACACACTTAGACTCCCATAATTCTTATGATTAAATTATAACGACTGAAGCTGTGTACCCGGTTACCTGTACCACATGTAACACATCTTTGATCTTTGAAGTACTGACTGTTCTTGTTCAACATCTGGACCACATCCAAAAGTGAACTATGTATTTGTTTTTAATGTTCACAGAACGATATCTGAGGGACACTAAAACGACCCACTGCATTTTCGACAACCTGTTCCGCAGATTTACGTTCTGCCATCAGACGAAGTCGGCGATCGGCGGCTTCCTCGTACGTGAGACCACCACCACCTAAAAATGTTGCAATGTACGAACGAATCACAAAAGGTAGATATGGTTGGACTTGAATCAAAATGGCACGTGCTTCCATTTGTATCCATTCTCTTGCTTGTGGAAGAACAGTTGCCGTGGAACGAATGCGAAGAGTAGGATCCACCAAAAAGAAACAAAGAATTGTACGACGTCCTGGTTTACTTTTGTTTTCCAGTTCAAAGGGGTGCACACGATGCTGCAAAGTATTTGGCCATGCAAGTGCTCGTCCTGACAATGTACGAATAACACCACGTGGTTGTACAAGTGATTTGCTCAAACCGTAAATTAATTCATTGCCTGCTTCGTCTCCTGTTTCCACTCCCCAGGTTTTTGCGGACAAGGAAATTCAATGTTACGAATAAGACATTTTTTTGTTGGCCATACATAATGTATTGGCCACCGGGTGGAGGTGGTGGATTTATTTTGAATAGGGTAAAGTTTTTGAATAGAACGAAAAAAATAAAAATACATCATAAGTTGAATCCTATTCAAAACATTATTTTCCAATATCAAAATGACTTCTAGAAATGCCACTGTATCAAAAAAATATCGCAAAAAAACTCACTTGCAGCACATTAAGGAACGCCCCGACACGTACATTGGCTCCTGCGACGCACGAGTAGAACCCATGTGGGTTGTGAACTCTCAGGGAATTGTGGAACATCGTGAAATTTCATACGTACCTGCGCTCCTCAAAATTTTTGATGAAATTTTGGTAAATGCTGCTGACAACAAACAACGCGATTCTGGAATGAAATCTATCAAAGTTAATATCACTGAAAATAGCGTCACCGTTGAAAATGATGGTCAGGGTATTCCTGTCGAAATGCATGCTGAACACAACGTCTATGTCCCACAAATGGTCTTTGGACAATTATTAACGGGAGACAACTACGACGATTCTGAAGATCGTATTGTTGGTGGTCGTAATGGTTATGGGGCAAAATTGACTAACATCTTTTCAACTTCGTTTTGTGTCGAAACTGTGGACTCCAAATCGCGCAAAAAATACTCTCAGACCTGGACTAACAACATGTCTGGCGTTTCTAAGCCTAAAATAAACGCGAGTGGTAAGCGAAAAGACTATACACGCGTTTCTTTTGTGCCAGATTTTGCAAAATTTGGTCTTGTGAATTTCACGGAAGACATTCGCGCTTTACTGCGCAAACGCGTGTACGACGTGGCTGGCACTACTGCAGAAGACGTTCGTGTCTATCTCAATGGCCAGCGATTACCCATCAAAAATTTCAAACAATATTGCCAATTGTATTCTGAAAAACCTTTGGTTCATGAAGTGATTAATAACCGATGGGAAGTGTGTGCCACCATGTCACCCGACCAACAACCACAACAAGTCTCTTTCTGCAATTCCATTTGTACCTCCAAAGGTGGTGAACATGTCAAATATATAACTGACGCTATTTCAAAAGGATTTGTGCCATTGAAGGCGTTGAAAGATTTGGCTGTGAAACCTTTCATGATCCAACGTTCGATGTTTATTTTTGTCAATGCATTGATTACCAATCCGAGTTTCGATTCACAAACCAAAGAAACGCTGACAACACGTGCCAAAGACTTTGGTCCGTCGTCTTTACGGCCCAAGATAAGCGAACAGTTCTTAAAACGTATTATTAAAAAATCTGGTATTTTGGAAGAAGTTTCCTTTTTTGCCAAAGCGAAATCACAACGTCTACTCGAAAGAAAAACGGGCGGTTCCAAAAAAAAGAAACTCAATGGTATTCCCAAATTAGATGACGCAAATTTTGCAGGCACAAGCCGCTCACAATCTTGTACACTTATTCTTACAGAAGGTGATTCGGCTAAAACGCTAGCAGTTGCAGGATTATCTGTCATCGGACGTGACAAATACGGTGTTTTCCCCTTGAAAGGAAAATTACTCAATGTCCGCGAAGCCAGCAATGCGAAAGTCATGGGTAATGCCGAGATTCAAAATGTGATGAAAATTATGGGACTCAATATTGGTTCACAATATACGTCTACGGAACGCCTCCGATATGGTTCTGTGATGATTATGACCGATCAAGACCATGATGGTTCTCACATTAAAGGTCTTATCGTCAATTTTTTCCACCACTTTTGGCCGAGCTTGTTAAAAATTCCCAACTTCTTACAAGTCTTTATCACACCCATTGTCAAGTGTACGCGCCGAAATCAGACCCGTGTGTTCTACACAACACCAGAGTATGATCAATGGCAACAACAACAAACCGAAGAATGGAAAATAAAATACTACAAAGGACTCGGGACGTCCAGTCGGAAAGAAGCGCTCGAATACTTTTCAGACTTACCTAAGCATCGTATTCCATTCGAAATCATGCAAAACGGTTCACTGATTGAAATGTGTTTTAGTAAAGAACGTATTTCAGACAGAAAAAAATGGATTGCCAATTATGAACAGGGAACCTTTGTTGATTTTGGTGTCGCAGAAATGAAATACGATGATTTTGTCAATAAAGAATATATTATTATGGCGGTCCAAAGCAATTTGCGCGCCATTCCTCATGCAATGGATGGACTCAAACCATCACAGCGTAAAATTCTCTTTGCATGTATCAAGCGCAAATTGCACAGTGAAATCAAAGTGGTACAACTCGCGGGCTACACGTCCGAACACGCCGCCTATCACCACGGCGAAATGTCTCTCAACGGTGCCATCATTAATATGGCACAAAATTTTATTGGTTCCAACAATATAAATTTGCTGATGCCAAATGGTCAATTCGGAACGCGTCTGATGGGCGGCAAAGACTCCGCGAGCCCTCGTTATGTATTTACACAATTGGCACCGATTACTGAACTTATTTATCACCCTGCGGACGCGCCTCTTTACACACCATTAGAAGACGATGGTCAAAAAATTGAACCAGCACATTATTTGCCTGTTATTCCCATGCTCTTAGTGAACGGTGGAAGTGGGATTGGTACTGGGTGGTCCACAACTATTCCATCTTTTAACCCCTTGGAGATCATTCAACAACTGCACAACCGATTAGACAACAAACCGTTGTATCGAATGAAACCATGGTACAGAGATTTTAAAGGGACCATCGAACCTATCCAAGGGACGACAAAATTCGCCGTAACCGGTGTTTACACTTGGTCCTCTGCAAATACCATCGTCATTACAGAATTACCTGTCGGAACATGGACAAATACGTACAAAGAAACGATTGAAAGGTGCATGGATGGTTATGGAGCCTTTAAAAAGGGAGACATTGTCTCGATTCAAGCAAACCACACAGACACAACTGTACTTTTTAAAGTCAAAATGTCTTCCGATTGTGCCCAGAAATTACGTGTAAATGGACTTATCAAAGCATTCAAACTACAGTCAACGCTGGACATAGGAAATATGCACGCATTCGGGGCAAACGGAAACATGAAAAAATATTCAAATGAGGTTGAAATCTTAGAAGAATTTTATCACCAAAGACGTGCTTTGTACGAAGAAAGAAAAAAATATCAAATTGGAGCATATCAACAATCAATTGAAAAATTACAATCTAAAATCAAATTCATTGAAATGGTCATTGGTGGGAAAATTCAATTCAAAGGGAAAACAAAAGTTCAACTTGTTTCGGAATTACAGTCACATCAGTTTCAAGATATTGACTACCTACTGTCAATGACAATGTGGAATCTTACCCATGATAAAATTACAATATTGAAGAGCGAATTACTCTGCCAACAAAATCAATTGCATTTGCTTCAAAATACAACCATAGATGCACTGTGGAAATACGATTTGAACGAAATTGTGAGTAAATTGACACCACAAAAAGAACAGGGACATCCACATAAAAAAAGAAAAATAAAATAGGCATAAGTTAAACATATTATTAAATTAAAATTCAGAATGTTATTTTAAACACAAATTCAAATACTACAATATCTATGTCTACGCCAAGTCCTTCTACGCCAAGTCCTTCTACACCAAGTCCTTCGTCTACACCAAGTCCCGCGTCTACGCCAAGTCCTTCGTCTACACCAAGTCCCGCGTCTACGCCAAGTCCTTCGTCTACACCAAGTCCTTCGTCTACACCAAGTCCTCCTTCATTAGATTCGACAAGTCCTTCATCTACACCAAGTCCTGTATCGTCGAACCATACTGTGCCAAGTGGTCAGGTTTCTACTCCGTCTGGTATATCTATAACACCATCAAGTATTTCCAGTCCAAGTCCGTTCACATATGTTGACATATCCATGCAACAATTTACAATTATTTTGTTATTGATCACAGGAATGTGTTTCTTTTTAGGTTTTAAGAATCGAAGATTATTGAGAAAAGTGGGGAGAAAAAGTTATTTCGTATTGACGGAAAACGACGATTCATTCGAAATGAATACTTTTGACAGTGAAAACCCGAATGACGTGAGAATTCCAGAAGAAATGTGCAACGAATTAGAGGGATAATACATAAAAAAAAATATTTTATATTTAGTTTGATATATATGAACACTAACCCAGTGAACATTTTTTTTTTCAACATAACCCTCTAATTCGTTGTCAATTCTACTGAACCATTGGTAAGTGGGTCTGCCGTATACCCCATCTGCTTAAAGGGTTCCTGCTGGCAACTCCTTTGATTACAGCATACAACAATATATTGTATTCTAAATAATATCATTGGTATAAAAATAATGTAATTCTAAATTTCAACCTATAAACTTTGTTCTACATAGTAATAAAATACCTATTTTAAATCATTCAACAAGTTTTGAGTCGAAACGTAATACATTTGATGTCGAAAATGAACTAAGAAATTGTTCTGAAGGCTGCATTTTTATTCATTTTTGAATACAAATTGTGAACTATGTTATTATTATGAATAAAATATTTTTTTTTAGAATAAAACCTATTTAAATCAATTTGTATTCAAAAATGAATCCACAACAAACAATGAGTCGACAACGAGCAATTGATAAGTTGGACATTCCCGTCAATCCCTGCTATTTGAAACGATGGTACGGTGCTGTGTCCGTTCGCACTGCAATAGACGCGGCTTTTAACGAAGTTTGGGAAAGAGCCGAATATCTGGCGTCGAAACGTGGTGAGGTCATGATTTGGGTAGAACCATGGCTGGACGTTGCACCAGAAGTAGAACAGTATTTGAATTTGAAATTACAATGTTTGGACATGTTCGCTTCGAAGCACAGCATGTATTTTGAGAGTACCATTAAATTAAACCCTCCTTTTTACGGCAGTAAGGTGGTTGAAATACGCCAATCCGCTTTTCACAATGGTCTTAAAAGTAAAAACGTGATTGACATACCAACACATTGGCGCGATTCGGAAAAAGATTGGACTTGGAAAGATGTTTGTGAAAATGGCCAGTATTACTCAACGTCATCAAGTGAATCATGGCCCCGACCAGAGTATCAAAAGAATGCGATCGAAGAACAACGATTAAAAGTCACGGAAGAGCGTAGACAAAGATATGTAAGTTATTACTTTAAAAATAATTATTATTGAAAAAACGACGCGATATCTCTCGCCTTTTTAGGTTTTTTTTTCCTTTTGTATTCTACCGATTCCCGTCTCCTTTTTTCTTGTACTCTGGGTCCCGATGTTTGGATAAATGACCGCATCATGGTGTTGGAAATGGTGGCGGTTTGCTGCACGGACGACACTTCAAAAATACTGCTCGCATTGTCCATCACCATCTCAAAAATACGCCGCAACGGTTGTTCCAATTGATTGCTCAAATACCATCGTGTATCCGCACAAGCCTTACCATTGGCAACATCTTCAGGTGTCACGGCACGCATGCATGTCTTCTCACCTTTATGTCCTGGTCGAATGATGAAGGGTATGCGGTCACCTGTTTTAGGCGCAATGTGCGCGGGTTGTGTCGCCTGCAATCTCTTGGCAAGAATAGTATGAGGCATCGGGTTTTTGTATTGGTCTGGAGGACGTGACAATTGTTTAGACATGGTCAAATCCTCGATGGGTACTTTATTTTCCAATAATTTGAGGACCATCTCGCGCGCGTAGTCAATGGCACCCTGCACGTCATTTTCTTTGCACAATTTGATCAACACAGTTTTCTGCGTTTTGCTCACGATCGGTGCGAAATCACGCCGAATACATTCAAAGCCCTTCACGTCCAATTTAGGCGCAAGACCTGGCTCAAACTTATGTCCAGCGTATCGCTTTTTTCCTTTGAGCAAGATTGGATAATAAAATTTTTCGTACTCCAAGTCGTTCGGTGGCAAAAAGGCTTGCGTACAAAACTTGCCCATTTCGTCACCGATTTTGTCGACTTTGTCGATGAGTTCCTCCCTAGAACAGTTTGTATCACACATCGACCTGGGAATGTTTGCAAACACAGAATCCGTATCCCCGTATACGATTTCCAATCCGTGGTCTTTATACCTATCTTCGCACATCCATTTGGTGTGATTGGCCATTCCACGTCCCACGCGAGTAACAGACGATGCAATGCGTTTTTCGCCCAGATAGCCTGTGGATGCCCCTGTAAAGCCGTAGACGGAATTGGCACACACTTTCAGAGCCAATTGACGACCATCCAGGACAGCATAGTCCATGGATTTCTCGCCGTATTTTTTGCGAAGTTTTTTGACACGTTTGCGTTCATTTAACAATTGTTCCAAAATCTCGGGCAAAATTCCCACACGTTTCTTCGTCGTGACAAAGCAAACGTCCGTTTTCTTCCATTGATATTCGAATTTTCCTCCCTCGGGATAGTCGAAAGAGCGCACTGGTCGCACCTCGGGATAATTATCTTCCTTGGGGTCTTTAATCATGTGCGTCTCGGGCGACCACTCGTACTTTCCAAACGTGTCCGCAAAACGCGGAATGAGCGTCGAAAAGCACATGTTGTAGGCACGCATGATAGAAGGATACAACGAAGCAAAATCCAATGTGACCACTGGAGTTTCATAAAAACCAGGTTTTGGTGTAATAACCACGGCACCCTCAAAACTACCTTCGACAGGTATTTTTTTAAACTCGTCGGGCAAAAACCAACGATGATGCGAAGGATTCAACCGACAACGCGACTTCACCTGGCGCAACATCAATAATAATGTGCGAATTTGCTGACCGCGATGCAAAATACTAGTCAACGGTACACCCGTCACCTGCGACATCTGAATGGCGTTCACCAACTTACATCGTTTAATAATGATTTGACACGGCAACCACGCATCTTTCACACAATATTGGGCTAAGAATACGCGCCCCGCTGGTGTTTTCTGGTGTTTAGGAATATCATCGTACGCAATATGGATTTTTTTAGTACCAAGCAACTCAGAACAAACATTGTCCAATTTATACGACCGTAATTTGTGGTCCGTCATCACCACACGGTACAAATCCATCCAATCACGACCTTCAATCCACGCTTCCCACGTTTCCTGACCACCACGCTGGTTGGTATGTGTGTATCGTTTCTTTAGCGTGGTGGGGCGGTCAATCCTAGAAAAGGTGCGAATTGACGAACAGTTTTCACAGTACGGACCACCGTGTTGGGGACACAACGCCTCAATACGTTGAATCAAATAAACATTGTCAAAATTGAGCACATTGTACCCCGTAATAATGTCCGGGTCATACCTGCGAATAAATTCGGAAAATCCACGCAGCATTTCGAATTCGTCCAAGTAGGAATGTACGGCCGTCACGGCAGGGTCATACGCATCCGTCTGCAGTTCCGCCGATAACATGGGTAACTTAGAGCACTGATCTTGACCCTCCAATTCCAACATGAACACAGTTTGAATCATTTCCATATCAACCATATTAAAAGAAGTGACGCCAATTGTAGTTATACAATCGCGCGTAGGATCAGGAAATTCACATTCACCAGTGTCAGGATTTACGTACGGCATGGCTTCGATATCGTACGACGAAACACGGAACGGTGCCATTGGAATAGGTGGGTCAGCACATGGTGTTACGTCACTCGGTGAACACGTGTATTCAACACCACAGGAAGTCGTAGTAGGATTTGCAGGCAAATAATTGGCAGCATTCATCCACGAACATGCAGGCAACTGGTGGTCGACCATCCAGACAATTTCGGGCTGAAACATGGTTTCGTACAACTCCACCGTGCCCAAATTCAAGCGAGGGGGCGCGCTCGTAATGCTGTTCAACTTTCCTTCTAGAACACGCGCCAACATTTTTACACGAAACTTTTGTATTCTCTCGTACATGGAAGACGCATTTTTAAGAATGGACAACAAAGCACGCCACACGTCGTAGCGTTTCACCGTGAATTTCCACACATCAGGAGGTGCATCGTCCTCCACGTGGCGAATATTGTAGCCACTACAACGTGTCCAGCGGATATCACTCGTGTTAATTTGGGCGGATTTCCAACACCAATTGAAATAACTTAACACTTCGTGGTCGGGTTTTTCTTCGTCGTGCTCTTTTTTGTGGCGTTTGCATGCACCCTCGGTCCGCTGCATGGCGGTCACCCACTGCACCCATTCACGGACAGTCTGTCGATTAACAGTATTAGTGGTGAATCCATACGGCTGGATGCCGAGAACACGAATAGCGGTGGATGTACCATCGGCTTGGCGACCATACAACATAACATCGACCGTATTATTTTCACCTCGGTGTCGGGCAGTGCCAATATGTTGAAAAGTTAACATTTTTTTTTTTATTTAAAATATTCTTTCTTTATACCGAATTTCACAAATGACCAACATTTTTTAGGTAATAAATCCATAATTACAATTTCAGTACAGAAAAAATAGAACTCATTTTATTATCTACTTTTTGGAATTCAACAGTCAGAAAGGCAATCCGAGTCCCAATCCTCTTCTTCTGTATCGTGTGCGGATTCAGCAGAATGTTTGTCCGCCGCATCCAAGATAGCATCTGTATCGAACGCAAAGGTAACCGCTTTGGTGTCGTCGGGAACGACAAAATCGTCTTCGGCATACCCAATAGGCGTCATATTTTTATCCTGTCCAAGCTTGCGAACAATATCCTTTTCCATTTCAACTTGGCGCTTTTCGCGTTTTGTTCTCTTCACCTCGGGCCCCCACGCGTGGTAACCGCCGTAGTCGCGGTCGTAGGTTGCTTTTCGACGGTCCATCGTTCTGTCCTGTTTTACTTTGCGAGTATGTCGGTGGGTTCGACGGCGGCCATGTCGATTGGAGCGGCGCACACAGAGCACGTCGTCGTACACGTTGACTGTCTTGACTTTTGGCATGATTTAAATTAAAAAGATAAGCTTGAAGTTTTTGAATACAAATTTTTGAATACAAATTTCACACCGACTATCTCCCGGATAGCATCTGCTCCCTACGGTTAGCCCACACGCACAGCTTATTTCTAGAATAAAGAAAATATGTCAAAACGTAAATCCTCGAATGAATTAGACAGACCACTTCACCACATGTACATCGCAGATCATGTTAAATGTGCAAATAGAATTTACATTGTGTCTCAAGAACATCGTCTTCTTGTGGCCGATTTCCACAAGAAGAAATGCGAGGAGGGACGTGGGAAAAAACAGTAGTGAGTTGGGGTAATAGAATAAAAATATATGTTAAGAATATTCTTGGAATTTTTAGAATAGAATTCGATGTATTTTTATTCTATATCAATATCAGTTGATCTAACCACAAAAATAAACACTTGTTTCAGCTTAACCCTTTAATAAAATGTCAACAACAGCACTAGACGAGTCTGCCAACGTGCCAAACGAATCCAATAACGATTCTAAACCCAACGAGACCATCTCTGCTTTAAATCCAAATCTGAGCACAGAAATGGATCCGGCGACAAGCAGCGATTCCAACCAAAATGTTTCCAAAAATTCCAAAAAAAATAAAAAAAGAAAAAAAACAGC
>Ga0209091_10003097_pt1 | contig 13503 bp, 24 predicted proteins | sample ArcticOcean_MG_C_6_FD_187438 | JGI IMG/M metagenome (GOLD analysis project Ga0209091, IMG submission 187438) | Marine microbial communities from western Arctic Ocean - ArcticOcean_MG_CB8_128 (SPAdes) (version 2) | ecosystem: Environmental > Aquatic > Marine > Oceanic | place: Arctic Ocean...
AAAAGGTAAAAAATATGTCACGCTCAATTAAAAAAGGACCATTCGTCGACTCACATCTTGCAAAGAAAGTAGATGTTGCAGCTCAGAATAGAGATCGTAAACCAATTAAAACTTGGTCAAGACGATCAACAATCCTACCAAATTTTATTGGCTTAACCATTGCTATTCATAATGGGCGTCAACATATCCCTGTATTAATCGTGGATAATATGGTGGGGCATAAATTAGGCGAGTTTGCATTAACTAGAACTTTTAAAGGCCACACTGGTGACAAGAAGGCAAAGGAATAAATTATGGCAAATGAAGTATCAGCAATTTTAAAGGGCGTTAGAATTTCACCTCAGAAAGCTAGATTAGTAGCTGACCTTATTAGAGGAAAGAAAGTTGATAATGCACTAGATATCCTTAATTTTAGCCCAAAAAAAGGTGCAGAGATTATTAAGAGAGTAGTTGAGTCTGCTATAGCTAATGCAGAAAATAATAATGGTGCTGATATAGACGAACTTAAAATAAAAACTATTTATATTAACAAAGGCACAGTTTTAAAACGGATTCGTGCAAAAGCTAAAGGTGCTGCAGGAAAAATTATTAAACCAACCAGTCACATCACTGTGATCGTAGGGAATTAAAGAGATAATTATGGGACAAAAAGTAAATCCAATTGGTTTTCGATTAGCAGTTAAAAAAAACTGGTCATCAAAATGGTTCTCAACTTCAAAGAATTTTGCTGAGCTTTTACAAAATGATATAAAAGTTAGAGCATTTTTAAATAAAAAATTAGTAAACGCTGCTGTGAGTAAAATTATAATTGAAAGGCCTGCAAAAAATGCAAAGATTACAATCTATAGTGCTAGGCCTGGTATTGTAATTGGGAAAAAAGGTGAAGATATTGAAACATTACGATCTAGCTTGCAAAATTTAATGGGTATACCAGTTCAGTTAAATATTGAAGAAGTTAGAAAGCCAGAAATTGACGCCACACTAATAGCACAAAGTATTGCTCAACAGCTTGAGAAGAGGGTTATGTTTAGAAGGGCTATGAAGAGAGCTATGCAAAATGCAATGAGATTAGGGGCACAAGGCATTAAAATTAAAAGTGCTGGAAGACTAAATGGGATTGAAATTGCTAGGTCTGAATGGTACAGAGAAGGTAGAGTTCCTCTTCACACACTGCGTGCTGATATTGACTATGGTGTTGCTAGAGCTCAAACTACTTATGGAATTATTGGTATAAAAGTTTGGGTATTTAAAGGTGAAATTTTTGAAGATAACAAGAAAATTGTTACTAACGAGAATGAATTAGAGGAAAAATTAGATGACAAGCCTAAGAAAGCACTTAAGCAAACATTAAAAACTGCTTCCATGAAAGCAAATGCTGAAACAGAAAAGAAAACGGTAAAAGTTGCAGTAAAGAAAAAAGTAGTTTTAGAGGATGCACCTAAAGTAAAAGAAGCACCTAAAGCAAAAACAAATGAAACTAAGAAAGATGAGGCATAACTATGTTACAGCCAGCTAGATCAAAATATAGAAAGCAACATAAAGGAAGAAATCGCGGCCTTGCTACAACTGGTAATAAGGTAAGTTTTGGCGATTTTGGTCTTAAATCAATTGGTAGAGGAAGAATTACTGCAAGACAAATAGAAGCTGGTAGAAGAGTTATGACTAGACACATTAAGAGGGGTGGGCGAGTTTGGATTAGAATCTTTCCAGATAAGCCGATAACTAAAAAACCAGCTGAAGTTAGAATGGGCAAAGGTAAGGGAAGTGTTGAGTACTATGTAGCTGAAATCCAACCTGGTAAAATGTTATATGAAATGGATGGTGTTTCTGAAGAAATTGCAAGAGAAGCATTTAGATTGGCTGCGGCAAAACTGCCATTGTTGACAGTATTTGCTACTAGACACGTGGGTTGATAAGGGGAAAAAATGAAAACAATTGATTTAAGAAAAAAATCGACAGATGATTTAGAGAAAGAGTTGCTTGAGTTAAGAAAAGCACAGTTTTCAGTCCGCATGCAAATTTCTACCCAACAATCAAATAAAACAGATCAGCTTGGAAAGTTTCAAAAAGACATAGCTAGAATTAAAACAATTCTTGCTGAAAAATTAAATCAATCATAATTATGGGCGATAAAGAAAAAATGGAAGATAAATCTAAAACAGCTAAAAAAGCACCAGTGAAAGCTGAAGCTAAAAAAGCACCAGTGAAAGCTGAAGCTAAAAAAGCACCAGTGAAAGCTGAAGCTAAAAAAGCACCAGTGAAAGCTGAAGCTAAAAAAGCACCAGTGAAAGCTGAAGCTAAAAAAATTGTACGTACGGTAACTGGAAAAGTAGTCAGTAACAAAATGGATAAGACAATTACTGTGTTAGTTGAAAGAAAGGTGAAACACCCTTTGTACGGAAAATATATTAATCAATCGAATAAATTTCATGCGCATGATGAAAAAAATGAGATTAATGAAGGTGATGTGGTCCAAATAACAGAACATAAACCCATATCGAAAAGTAAGTCATGGGTTGTTACTAAAGTTGTGACTAAGGGGCAAGGATAAAAGGTATAGCTCGAAGGGTTGAGGTATATATAAAATTAACATATAATGCACCTCTTTTTAAGGCGCTCGTATTAAAACTTAGCTAGCGCCCCAATACTGACCGCGGTGTTAGCTTATAAATTTAAGCGGATTAAGTTGGAGATTATTTCATGATACAAATGCAGTCAAGATTAGATGTTGCAGACAATACTGGTGCACGCACAGTTATGTGCATTAAAGTCTTAGGTGGGTCCAAGAGGCGTTATGCGTCAATAGGAGACATTATAAAGGTTAGTATAAAGGATGCAGCTCCAAGAGGCCGAGTTAAAAAAGGCGAAGTATATGATGCTGTAGTTGTAAGGACTGCAAAAGGCGTCCGTCGCTCTGACGGGTCATTGGTTAAATTCGATAGTAATGCAGCTGTTCTCTTAAATCCAAAGCTAGAGCCAATTGGGACAAGAATATTTGGACCAGTTACTCGAGAGTTGAGAACAGAGAAGTTCATGAAAATTGTTTCTCTAGCATCAGAAGTTATTTAGGAGTATTAAAGTGAATAAAATTCGCAAAGGCGATAAAGTAATTATAAATACTGGAAAAGACAAGGGTAAACAAGGTATTGTATCTAATCTTATAGATGACAAGCGTGTAGTTGTTGAAGGTCTAAATATGGTAAAGAAAACTACAAAACCAAATCCTGGTAAGGGTGAACAAGGCGGAATTATTAGTAAGGAAATGCCTCTAGATATTTCTAATATTGCTATTTTTAATAATGTAACTTCAAAAGCTGACAAAGTTACATTTAAAATATTAAAAGATGGTAAAAAAATTAGAATCTTTAAATCTAATCAAGAAGCAATCGACGTTTAGGAAAAAATATGGCGAGATTAAAACAATTTTATTTTGATACAGTTGTAAAAGAACTTACAGAACAGTTCAAATACAGTTCCGTAATGGAAGTCCCAAGAATTACTAAGATAACATTAAATATGGGAGTTGGAGACGCTGTTGCAGATAAAAAAGTAATGGATAATGCTGTTGGTGATATGGAAAAAATAGCTGGTCAAAAGCCAATCGTTACTTTATCTAAGAAATCCATTGCAGCATTTAAAATTAGAGATGATTACCCGGTAGGATGCAAAGTAACCTTAAGGAAGTCAAATATGTACACTTTTTTAGATCGGTTAATTAATATTGCAATCCCTAGGGAAAGAGATTTTAGGGGGTTGTCATCAAAATCATTCGATGGGCGTGGTAATTTTAATATGGGAATAAAAGAGCAAATAATTTTTCCAGAAATTCAATACGACAAGATAGATAAGATAAGAGGAATGAATATAACAATCACTACTACTGCTAAAACTGATGAAGAAGCAACTGCACTATTAACATCATTTAGTTTTCCATTTAAAAAACCAGTTGTGGAAGCCCCAGTGGCAGAAAAACCAGTTGTGGAAGCCCCAGTGGTAGAAAAACCAGTTGTGGAAGCCCCAGTGGCAGAAGCCGCCCCAGCAGTAGATAAACAGCAGGAGGATAAATAATAATGGCTAAGTTATGTATGACTAAGCGTGAAGAGAAAAGAAGGAAAATGGTTGAAAAGTATAAAGCTAAGCGGCTAGCATTGAATGAGATTATTAACAATGTTAGTGCTTCAAGGGAAGATAGAGCAGAAGCTAGAGCTACACTTCAAAACCTTCCTCGTAACTCAAGCCCAGTAAGATTAAGAAATAGATGTGCTTTGACAGGTCGCCCAAGAGGTGTTTATAGTAAATTTGGTATTGCTAGAGGAAGTTTACGCGAGCTTATGTTGGCTGGTGAAGTTCCTGGCATTACAAAAGCAAGCTGGTAAAGGGGAAAAATTATGAGTATGCAAGACCCAATCGCAGATATGTTAACCCGAATTAGAAATGGCCAAATGAGAAATAAGGTCACAGTATCAATGCCAGCATCTAAGGTTAAACAATCAATCGCAAATGTTTTAAAGGATGAAGGATATATTGAAGGATTCGGTGTTACTGCAAATGACGGAAAACCATTGCTTAATATAGATCTAAAATATTATGCAGGACAGCCGGTTATTGAATCCATTGAAAGAATTAGTAAGCCAAGTTTGAGAGTCTACAGAGGAAGCGAAAGTCTTCCGCGAGTAATGAATGGGCTTGGAGTTGCCATTGTAACGACTTCCAAGGGTGTTATGACTGACATTAAAGCAAGAGCTGCTGGTATTGGTGGCGAAGTGCTTTGCTATGTGTCTTAGGAGAAAATAATGTCACGAATTGCAAAAAACCCAGTAGTTATTCCAGAAAAAGTAGAAGTAAATATAGTTGCCGGTGCAATAACTATCAAAGGCTCATTGGGTGAGTTGAAACAAAATCTAACAGGCGATGTTGCAATTAAGCAAGAAGGGAACACGCTTATTTTTGAAGCAACAAGAACAACAAAATTTGCAAAAGCAATGTCAGGAACAATTAGATCACTAGTACAAAATATGGTAATAGGTGTTTCTACTGGGTTTGAGAGAAAGTTAACATTAATAGGGGTTGGTTATAAAGCAGCTGTTCAAGGAAATAAAGTTAATCTTGAGTTAGGTTTTTCCCATCCTGTTAATCACCAACTGCCAGATGGAGTAACTGCTCAAACACCAACTCCAACTGAAATTTTATTGAAAAGTTCAAATAAACAAATGATAGGCCAAGTTGCTGCAGAAATTAGAGCCTATAGACCACCAGAGCCTTATAAAGGAAAAGGTGTTCGTTACGCAGATGAACATGTAGTAATTAAAGAAGCTAAAAAAACATAAAGGCTGAATTATGATTAACGAAAATATAAGAATAAGAAGAGCTCGAAAAACAAGAGCTAAAATTGCCGAATTAAATATAACGCGTTTAACAGTCCATCGCTCAAATACAAATATCTACGCACAGATTATAGATGGTAAGAGTAATAAAGTACTTGCGGCTGCTTCAACATTAGAAGCTGATGTAAAAAAGAAACTAAAAAACACTAGCAATACAGAAGCAGCAGTGGAAATTGGTAAAAGAATCGCTGAGAAGGCTGTTAAAGCAGGGATTAAAGCAGTTGCTTTTGATCGCTCAGGATTTAAATATCATGGTCGAATTAAAGCTTTAGCAGACGCTGCTAGAGAAAATGGCTTAACCTTCTAACAATTTTAGGAATCAAGATGGCACAAGATAATAAAAAAACAGACTACCAAAACCAAACTGACGGCTTAAGAGAGAAAATGATAAACGTTAATAGAGTAACTAAAGTTGTTAAAGGTGGTCGTATTATGAGTTTTGCTGCTCTTGCAGTAGTGGGTGATGGCGATGGTGCTGTTGGAATGGGTAAAGGTAAAGCACGAGAAGTCCCACTAGCAGTTCAGAAGGCAATGGATGAAGCAAAAAGAGGTATGGTTAAGGTCAATCTTGTAAATGGAACATTACATCATTCCGTTATTGGTAGACACGGCGCGGCAAAAGTCTTAATTCAACCAGCTGAAGAAGGAACAGGAATTATAGCTGGTGGAGCAATGAGAGCAATTTTTGAGGTAATGGGCATTACAGACGTAACTGCAAAATGTATCGGCTCAGCAAACGCATACAACGTTGTTAGAGCAACACTAAATGGATTAGCTTCGACTAATAGCCCGGCATCAATAGCTGCTAAAAGAGGTAAAACGGTTGAAGAGATAAGAGGTTAATTTTATGGCTAAAGAAATGATTAAAGTGACATTAATTAAAAGTTTAATTGGAAGAACAGCATCCCAAAGAGGAACTGTTGTTGGGTTAGGCTTAAAAAAAATGCACCACACAGTTGAACTCCAGGATACTCCGGAAGTTCGTGGAATGATTAACGCAGTAAATTTTCTCCTAAAAGTAGAGAGTTAAAAATGAAATTAAATACAATTAAGCCAGCAGATGGCTCAACAAAACAAGCCCGTAGAGTTGGTCGAGGAAACGGATCTGGATTCGGAAAAACTGCTGGGCGTGGAATCAAAGGTCAAAAATCTAGAACAGGTGGTTTTCATAAGGTAGGGTTTGAAGGTGGACAGATGCCAATACAAAGAAGGTTACCAAAAAGAGGCTTTAGATCATTAACTAAAAAGTTTAATGCAAAAATAAGAACAAGCGAGCTGAGTAGAGTAAATTCAGATGTAGTTGATTTGCTAAGTCTTAAAGAAGCAAATTTAATATCTCAAATTACCCTAACTGCGAAAATTTATTTATCTGGTGATGTGAAAAAGAAACTTACTATTCAAGGCCTTTCATTAACTAAGGGTGCTAAAAAAGCTATTGAAGCTGCAGGTGGAAAAGTAATTGAAGTTAAGGAAACAGCTGTTGAATTGGCAAATAAAGCAGCAGCTAAAAAATCAGCAGATAAAAAATCAGCAGCTAAAAAATCAGCAGCTAAAAAATCAGCAGCGAAAGAACCAGCAGCGAAAGAACCAGCAGCGAAAGAACCAGCAGCGAAAGAACCAGCAGCGAAAGAACCAGCAGCGAAAGAACCAGCAGCTAAACCAGTAGTGAAAAAGGATTAAGCTTCTTGGCTCAAAATAATTCTCTTGGTGGAATAGGTAAAATGAGCGAATTAAAAAGTCGCTTACTTTTTCTTCTCGGTGCGTTAGTTATTTTTCGTCTAGGTGCTCATATTCCTGTTCCTGGAATCGATCCATTAGAACTAAAAAAGCTTTTTGATTCACAAAGTGGCGGCATTCTTGGGATGTTTAATATGTTCTCAGGGGGTGCTCTAAGTCGCTTCACTGTTTTTGCCCTTGGAATAATGCCTTATATTTCAGCATCAATTATTATGACACTCTTAACTTCAATGAATGCAAGATTAAAAGATCTTAAAAAAGAAGGCCAAGCAGGACAAAGAATTATAACTAATTACACTAGACAGGCCACAGTTTTTTTAGCAACTTTTCAAGCTTTAGGAATTAGTGTTGCATTAGAAGCTCAGCAAGGACTAGTATTAGACCCCGGATTAATGTTTAGACTAACGGCTATTGTTACTTTAGTTAGCGGTACAATGTTTTTAGTTTGGTTAGGAGAGCAAATAACTGAACGTGGAATTGGTAATGGTATTTCTCTTATTATTATGGCAGGTATTGTTGCAGGCCTCCCAAGCGCTCTAGGAAATACCCTTGAATTAACAAGAACAGGGGCTTTTTCTATTCCTTTAGTTTTCTTTCTTATAATCGCGGTAGTTTTAGTAACAGCAGTAGTTGTTTTTGTCGAAAGAGGACAAAGAAGAATTACAATTAATTACGCTAAAAGACAAGTGGGAAACAAGATGTATGGAGGACAGTCCTCTCATTTACCACTTAAAATAAACCAGGCTGGTGTTATTCCTGCAATTTTTGCTTCGAGTGTAATTCTTTTCCCAGCAACAATAGCTGGTTGGTTTGGTTCAAATGAAAATATGTATTGGTTGAAAGATATAAGTGCAGCTATTTCACCAGGTCAACCGATATATATATTGCTGTTCGGAACAGCGATTATCTTTTTTGCATACTTTTATACCGCAATTACTTTTAACCCAAGTGAAACAGCAGATAATTTAAAAAAAGGGGGAGCATTTGTTCCCGGAATAAGACCAGGAGAGCAAACAGCTCGATATATAGATACAATTGTGGGGCGATTAACTTTGATAGGAGCAATTTACATAACCGCTGTGTGTTTAGTGCCAGAATTTTTAATACTTAAATTTAATACCCCATTTTACTTTGGTGGGACTTCTCTTCTTATTATTGTAGTTGTTACTATGGATTTATTGACACAAGTTCAATCCCAGATGATGTCATATCAGTATGATGGTTTGTTGAAAAAAGCAAATTTTAAAGCAAATCCTGGAAGTAGAGGAGTTTAGTTATGGGGAAAGAAGATGTGCTTGAGATGGAGGGAGAAGTTTTAGAAAACCTTCCGAATGCAACGTTTAAAGTAAAGCTAGAAAATGGACATGAGGTGTTGGGTTATATTTCAGGAAAGATGAGAATGAATTATATTAGAATCTTACCTGGAGATAAGGTAACTGTTGAAATTTCACCTTACGATCTTTCGAAGGGACGAATAACATTCAGAGAGAAATAAATTTAATTTTATTGAAATTAAGGAAATATTATGAGAGTTAGAGCATCAGTAAAAGCATTATGTAGAAATTGCAAAGTAATTCGAAGAAAAGGAGTGGTTAGAGTTATTTGTAAAGAACCGCGCCATAAACAAAGACAAGGTGCATGTCATTAATTTTACATTGTTAAGAGAGCGAAAAATCGTTATAATTTAAGGCTTTATTGAAATAATGCCGTTTTTATTGGAGTAATGTGTATGGCCCGTATTGCAGGAGTAAATGTACCAGATAATAAGCATACCGAGATAGCATTAACATCTATCTATGGTGTTGGTAGAATAACAGCTCAAAAAATATGTGCTGCTGCTGGCATTGAATTAACATCGAAACTTAAAGACCTCAATGAGGGCGATATTGAAAAGCTCAGAGAACAATTAAATAGCTTTACGGTTGAGGGAGATCTTCGACGAGAAGTGCAGATGAATATTAAGCGTTTAATGGATTTAGGTTGTTATAGAGGTGTAAGACATCGCAGGGGTTTGCCAGTTAGAGGGCAAAATACAAAAAATAATGCAAGAACAAGAAAAGGTCCTATACGTGCAATTAGGAAATAATAAAGGGTAAATATAGAATGGCAAAAGATAATATTAGAATAAAAAAGAAAGTTAAAAAAAGTGTTGCAGAAGGAATTGCTCACATCCATGCATCATTTAACAATACGATTATCACCATTACTGATCGGCAAGGCAATGCATTATCTTGGGCGACCTCTGGCGGAGCTGGATTCAAGGGTTCAAGAAAGAGTACTCCTTTTGCAGCACAGGTAGCAGCTGAGGCAGCAGGAAAAGCAGCGCAGGAATTTGGTGTAAAAAATATTGAAGTTAGAATTAAGGGCCCAGGTCCTGGAAGAGAATCATCTGTAAGAGCACTTAATTCGGTAGGTTTAAAAATCACAAGCATTCAGGATGTAACACCTGTTCCTCATAATGGATGTAGACCACCAAAGAAGAGAAGAATTTAATTTTGTTTAGTCATAAGAAACTAATAGGAGAATAGAATTGGCTAGAAATCTTGACCCAAAATGTCGTCAATGTCGAAGAGAAGGTGAAAAACTCTTTCTCAAGGGTGAAAAATGCTTCACTGACAAATGCGCAATAGAAAAAAGAAATTACCCACCTGGACAACATGGTCAAAGAAGGGCTTCTCGCCTATCAGATTATGGTGTTCAATTGAGAGAAAAACAAAAGCTAAGAAGAATATATGGAATCTTGGAAAAGCAGTTCCGTGGATATTATGCAGAAGCAGATAGAAGAAAAGGCATAACTGGCGAGAATCTATTACAACTGCTTGAGTGTAGGTTAGATAATATAACCTACAAAATGGGAATGGGGGCTTCAAGAACAGAAGCTCGTCAAATTGTAAAACATAACAGCATTCTTGTGAATGGTAAGCGAGTTAATATACCTTCGTACCAAGTCAAACCAGGCGATGAAGTTTCTATTGATGGCAATTCAAAAAATCAGCTAAGAATTAAGGCTGCTTTAGAGGCTGCAGAAGAAAGAGGCTTTCCAGAATGGTTAGAAGTTGACATAAAGGCATTCAAAGGTGTATTTAAGAATAAGCCTGAACGTGATGATTTACCTGCAACAATTAATGAGTCATTGGTTGTTGAGCTTTATTCCAAATAAATTTAGTTAAGTAAAAAAAATAAAAAGGATACCTATGGAAATTAACCCAACAGAATATTTAAAGCCTAGCGTTGTCGATGTAGACATAATTGGACCTCAAAGAGCAAAAGTAGTTATTTCACCAATGGAAAGAGGGTTTGGTTTTACATTGGGAAATGCAATAAGAAGAGTCTTACTTTCTTCAATTCCGGGATTTGCAATTACACAAGTTAAAATTGATGGTGTAGTTCATGAGTACTCAACATTGGATGGAGTTCAAGAAGATGTAGTGGATGTTCTTCTTAACATTAAAAAAATAGCATTAAGAATGCACAATAAATCTGAAGCTACAATAACGCTCAACAAAAATGAAGAGGGCCCAGTTACTGCTGGTGATTTTGATGTTGGCCATGATATAGAAGTTATAAACCCAGATCATGTTGTTGCGAATCTTAATAAAGGCGGTAAATTAAACATTGAAGCTAAGGTAGAAATGGGGAGAGGTTATCAGCCTGTTCCAGCAAGAACTAAGGGTTCAGAAAGTGATAATGTACTAGGATTCATTATGATTGATGCATCATTTAGCCCGATTACAAAAGTTAGTTATGTTGTTGAAAGTGCACGTGTCGAACAACGAACAGATTTGGATAAATTAATTATGGATGTAGAAACAAATGGCGTAGTTGATGCAGAACAAGCAATTCGAGATGCAGCAAGAATTCTTATGGGCCAATTGTCTGTATTTGCTAATCTTGAAAGTGAATTGACGGAAGTAGAAGTTCAGCAAACACCTGTAATAGATCCTTTACTTCTAAGGTCTGTAGATGATCTTGAGTTAACAGTTAGATCAGCCAATTGTTTGAAGGCGGAAAATATACATTATATTGGTGATTTAGTTCAGAGAAATGAAAGTGATTTATTAAAAGCACCGAATCTCGGAAGAAAATCATTAAATGAGATTAAAGATATTTTAAGTACAAAAGGCCTATCACTAGGAATGCCTGTTGAAAACTGGCCACCAGCTGGTGCAGAGACAGTATAATCAGAAAGAATATGGAGTAATAAAATGCGACACGGAAAAAAACATAGAAAGCTAAATAGGACAAGTAGCCATAGAAAAGCTTTGTTTAAGAATATGGCGACCTCATTATTAAAACATGAAATAATTAGGACTACATTACCCAAAGCAAAGGAATTAAGAAAAATTGCTGAGCCATTAATTACTCTTGCTAGAGATTCAAGCGTGCATAACCAACGTCTTGCTTTTAGCCGTTTAAGAGATAGAGAGATTGTTGTAAAACTATTTGGTGAGATTGGGCCTAGATATAGTAAAAGAAATGGTGGTTATACAAGAATATTAAAATGTGGTTTCCGTAAAGGCGATAACGCTCCGATGGCTTACATTGAGCTTGTAGATAGACCATTAGAAGGTTCAGTAGAGGAGAGTAAAGAGATAAAAGAAAAAATAGTTCAGCCGAAGGATACTAAGGAAGCAATCTCTAAACCTAAACTGTCTAAGAATAAGGAAAGTAAATAAGCTGAAACAAAAGAATAATTTAACAATAAAAATTAAATAATGAAAAAGCCAGCAAAAGCTGGCTTTTTCATTATTATGAGTCAGTTCAATGAAAAATCAATATAATAGGTATCAGTCAAAGATAATAGTTAACCTAAGAAAATTATGAAAAAAAATACTGAAAAAATTGAAAGCTTAACTAAAGTTCTAGAGGAAATTGATTTCCTGTTGGGACAACAAGATAAATCAGAGAGTGTAATAGATTTTGCAGATGCAAAAAAGCATAAACTAATTAAGAATTTAGCCAGTAAAGAAAGCCTTAAATCTCTTCAGAATTTGCTAAACAATCTTCACTCATCTGATGTTGCCGATATTCTAGAAGCTCTTCCGCTAGAAAGAAGATTAGCAGCATGGGAATTAGTAAAATCAGAAAATGATGGCGATATTCTTGTAGAGGTCTCTGATGTTGTGAGGCAAACTCTGATTGCTGATATGGACAATACTGAATTATTAGCTGCTGCAGAACAGCTAGACACAGATGAAATAGCAGATATAGCAAATGATCTTCCTGGAGATGTATTAAGCGATCTACTTGAAAGTCTAGATGTACAAAATAGAGACAGACTAGAATCAGCACTATCTTACCCAAATGAATCAGTTGGCGCTTTAATGGATTATGATATTGCAACAATTCGTGATGATATAAGTCTTGAAGTAGTGCTAAATTATCTTAGGAAAATAAAAAAATTACCAGACCATACTGATAAATTATTTGTAGTAGATCGTTTTGGATCAATTCTTGGTGTACTCCGTTTAGAGAGAATTGTGGTTAGTGAGTCACAATTAAGCGTAAAAGAAGTAATGGCCATTGATGCAGTTGTTTTTAAGCCAGAAGATACAGCTCATGAAGCCTCAAATGCCTTCGAGCGTTACGATCTTGTTACAGCTCCAGTTGTTGATAAAACTGGAAAATTATTAGGCCGACTAACCGTAGATGCAGTGATGGATTATATTCGTGATGAGACAGAAAATGAAAAATTTTCGATGGTAGGGCTAAGGGATGAAGATATGTTTTCTTCGATATGGAAATCAGTTCAGAACCGGTGGGCATGGCTAGCAATTAATTTAATTACAGCACTTATTGCATCAAGAGTAATTGGTATATTTGAGGGGTCAATTGAAAAAGTTGTTGCACTTGCAGCATTAATGCCAATAGTTGCAGGTATTGGAGGCAACTCTGGTAATCAGACTACTACACTTATTGTAAGAGCACTTGCATTAGGTCAGGTTACATTTAGTAATATTCGCATACTTATGTTTAAAGAAGTTGGTGTGGCATTGTTGAATGGAATCCTGTGGGGTAGTGTTTTAGGAGTATTTGCATTCCTACTTTATGGCAATATACAATTAGGGTATGTGATGACTGGTGCAATGATATTGAATCTAATTTTATCGGCAATAATGGGTGTTATGATACCTTTAGTATTAAATCGTTTGGGTAAGGATCCAGCGGTTGGGTCAAGTGTGTTAATCACAGCAATGACAGATAGCGGAGGATTTTTTATTTTCCTAGGTCTTGCGACATTGGTATTAATTTAAATTATGAATGATAATTTTGAATCTTTAAGAAATAATTTTAGCCTAGAATTACTATTAAGCGGGTCATTTTTGATTCAATTAATAGTAATTGTAGGTGCAATTGGCGCGGCCTTCTTTCTTGAAAAATT
>Ga0209091_10003098_pt1 | contig 13497 bp, 13 predicted proteins | sample ArcticOcean_MG_C_6_FD_187438 | JGI IMG/M metagenome (GOLD analysis project Ga0209091, IMG submission 187438) | Marine microbial communities from western Arctic Ocean - ArcticOcean_MG_CB8_128 (SPAdes) (version 2) | ecosystem: Environmental > Aquatic > Marine > Oceanic | place: Arctic Ocean...
AAAAGGCCGTCGTCCGAATAACCCAACCGTCGTGGAAACCGAAGAAGAGACGAAATTACGAGCGGAGGAGCGCGTGTATAAAAACAGACAATCTGCGGCTCGGTCAAGAGCGAGAAAATTAAAAACCATAGCCGAGTTGCAAGAGGAAATTAGTCGATTGACGTGCGAAAACGACGCTATGCGAGACTTGTGTAAAGACAGTGGCGTCACCGAGGCAACGATAACAACACAACTGAAAGAATCGGAAGCGACGAGACAAAAAGAGAAGAAAGAGCAAGAGGAGCTCGGCGCAAACGTCAAAAAGTAACGAGTAGTTGGTTCGTCTCCTAAAATCGATTCACACAGACTAGCGGCTGTGGCGACGTGCAACAATAATAATAATAATAAATAGAAGAACTTGAATAAACATTGTAGTAAAAAGCATTGCACATTAATAATAATATTAATAAAAGAACAGGGACTTAACTGAACACCTTCCCGTTCAAGAAGTCTTTCAAATCGTCCAACTCCTCCGCGCACGCCGAATGCGCCATGCCTCCGTAACTCTTAAACTGAACATCCATCCCAAGAGATTTCAACTTCTCGCTCGAGCTCGTTCCGTAATCAAACCGTAAAACTGCATCTGCCGTGCCGTGCGCCTGAAACACTTTCACCCCCGACTTCTCTTTCGAGTACGAATCCGCCATCGGTAGATACGTGCTCAAACCGACGTACCCGCCGATATAGTGCGCGCTCGTCATCGCGTGCGTCAACGCTATCGCTCCACCTTGCGAGAACCCGCCGACGACGATGTTCTTCGCCAAAACGCCTTTCTTAATCTCCTCTTCCACCAAAAAATCCACGTATCGACTCGCTTTTGCAATCATCCCTTTATCATCGATCAAACTTTCCCTTTCTAACGCGTTCATATCGAACCACCCGGGCATGGACATCCCGCCGTTTAACGTGATTGGAATAACCGGTGCGTTGGGGAATATCCAACGGCAATTTTTAATCTCCCCTAACCCGCTTTGGTTCGGTATATCCGACCACCCGCGTCCGGTATCGCCTAACCCGTGTAAAAAAATGATCGATTTATCGCAGCTTGTTGCTCCTCCTCCTCCTCCTCCTCTTGTTTCCACCACGAACGGAGGTGGGGAGTTGTATTCGGTAAACGATGATGTTGACGAAGAAGAACTCGCCATGGAAACGAATCGGTAACAACACCCAAACGCGATCGACGCCGTCGTGGCTAAAGCGCCAACTTTACTCCCGTTGTTGTTGTGGCGTTTAAGACGGCGAACACGACTGCTGCTGCTGCTGCTCTCTGATGATCTGGTCGTTGATTTAGCGGTCGAAGAGAAGAGCGCGCGTGCGGCTCTTTGCATGTTTACGTTTGGGGAAAAAGTCCAAATTCTCCACAACTTTTGGAGTCACGGACGTCGGACGAGAAGACCTAGTGCGAGCGAGAGAGCCTCTGAGTTTCGGATATTTTGTCGTCTTCTCGGTGGTGCATGTCCCACGAGCGCGCCTCTTCGTCCTCGTCTTCTTTCGCGGGGCTCGTTTCGTCGTCGTCGTCTGAATCGTCGTCCGTATCTGAGCAGCGGACGAATTCCATCCACAAAGCGCTCCTTCTCCCTCCGAAAGAGACGACGAAACAGACACTGATGGAAACGTCGTCATCACCAAAACCACCACCAAAACAACCAGTGGCGATATCTCCTTCGTTTGTGGACACTGGTATCGCGGATGATGACGACGACGAGGAGGATATCTCCGAAAGAAGAATGAGTAGAAAACAAAGGTATTTCTCGGTGTTTTTGATGACCACGACCTCGGCGTTCTTATACGCGGACCAAAACTTACTCTCTCCGAATCTCTCGCAAGCGGCGGAGGAGTTCAACTTTTCCGCGCGCGAAAAAGACGTGAAACTGGCCGGGTGGCTCCAACTGGCATTTTTCGTGGTCGGGTCGCCGGCGAGTTTAATCATCGGGTGGATGTGCGATAAGACGGAGAGCCGCGTGCGGTTGCTGTTTCTCACGACGTTGATCGGCGAAGGGCCGTGTTTAGCCACGTATTGGGTGACGAAGTATTGGCAGTTGTTCATGCTGAGAGCGATGACGGGAATCGCGGTGGGAGGGTGTTTACCTCTTTTGTTTTCGTTGTGCGGGGATTTGTTCAGTCACAAGACGAGGGCGAAGGTGGCGTCGTTTTTGACCATCGCGACGGGGGCCGGAATCGCGTTCGGGCAAATCATGTCCGGCGCGGTCGGGCCGAAGTACGGGTGGAAGGTGCCGTTTGTCGTGAGCGCGGCGCCGGCGGTGTTTTTCGCGTTTTTGACGTGGATGTTAGTTGATGAGCCGGTGAGAGGTGGAATGGATGTCAAGGTGAACGGGAATCATTTTGGACATCAAAATCGGGCGGCTTTGGGAGGAGTAGGAGAAGAAAGCGAGGAAGGAGGAGTAGCGATAGGAGGAGAGGAGAAAAAGAAGAAGAAGAAGAAGAAGAAGAAGAGTAGCTGCAAGGATAGTGGTAGTAGTAGTAGTAAGAAAGACGAAAACGAGGACGACATCATATCGCAGCTATCCGTCTCGGATATTGAAATCTATTCGGGTAAAATGGACGTGCAAAAACTCAAAAGACAACTGCGAGTGAAAACGAACGTGTTGGTGTTCATCCAAGGCGTATTCGGGACAATTCCGTGGGGCGTTTTGAACGCGTACTTTGTGGACTATTTACACGCCAACCGGGGATTAACGGTCGGTCAAGGTACCGCGGCGGTGACGTTATTTGGTTTGGGTGGCGCTATTGGCGTCATCGGCGGTGGCGTTTGGGGGCAACGTTTGTACAACAGAAACAAAAGTTCCGTGGCGGTACTCATGGGATTGAGCACCATGCTCGGTGCTTTACCTTCGTATTATTTCGTCAATTCGACGTATTTCGGTCCATCCGAGTCTCTGTTATACTTTTCATGTTTTGTGACTGGGATTTTGTGTTCCTTGACGCCACCGAACGTGAGAGCGGTGTTGATGAACATCAACCCGCCAGAAACTCGAGGCTCGGTGTTTGCGTGTTACTCCCAAGTGGACGACATCGGAAAAGGTTTAGGCCCAGTATTCATAGCCGGTTTGATTGTCGTTTTCAACGGACGGCAAATCGCGTTTAACGTAGCTTTTAGCATGTGGTTTATTTGCGGATTATTTTTGTTGATGATGAAAGGAACGATTGAGAAGGACGCCGAGACGGCTTCGAGGCAAATGGAAGCGGAAATAGTACGAAGTCCGGCGAGAGAGAGATCTCAGAATGAAGAAGATAATAACGTTTAAGAGATTTGAAATATAATGCGTATCATAGTCGTTCGTTCGTCGTAAACAAGAGTAATGATAGTGATAGTGATAGCAATAATAAAACATAATATAAACCTTCCGCTCTTCTGTTTCGAACTCGTCGTAATTGTCCCGCGTTCGCTTGTTCAGCGCGCGCGTTTTCTTTTCTCGACGAGACGATTTGGGTGCTCAAAAGGAAGCTTTCAAAAACGACGGCATAAAAAAATTAAACACGACCGCAGCTACGCCTGCGCCCATGGCTACATCCATCGCGCTCACGTTCTTCATGATACTCATGTTGTGCATCATCTGCACATCCCACATGGACGAGGACAGTCTCGCCGATTGCGTCGCGCTCTTCTTCTCTTCCTCTACCGCGTCTTCTTTCGCGCCCTTCTTCGCCACATTCACCGGCGGCGGCGTAAACAAGTACGATTCTAACGCGTCTTCTCCTTCTTCTTCTGCTACAACTACTGCATCGTTGTCATTCGCGATAACAACAGATTCAACGTTTCCTAAAACTCTCTCCTCTACGCCGCCTGGCGTCGGCGACCCGCACTCGCTTTCGCTCAACTCGTACGACACGACTATCGGCGAAGCGGCGAAACCGGAGTCGACGACGGTATCGCTCGAAAAGACGACATTCATCACTTCTTCATCATCATCACCATCATCGTCGGTTTTTGTCGGCGTTTCCGGTTGCTCTTTCTCTTCTTCCTCTTTAGTATTCTCGTTGAACCCTCCGACCGGAAGGAGGACCGGAAGGATCAGGTGGTCCGCCCACTTTTCCAAGGCTGATTTTGAGGAGGACGACCCCCCCGGCGACACACTACTCGCCGACGACGGCGGAGGTGCCTTCGAACCGCCTTCTCGTTCAAACGCCTCGTCGTCCTCGAATATCTCCACCGCTTTCAAAGAAACGCCTCCTTTTAAAGCGTTGGTGTTCGTGCTGCTTCTTTTCGCGGAGGAGACATCTGCGGTCCGGAACGTTTTCCTCGCTCGCTTTGGTGTCTTTCCCCGTTGTTGTTTGGGCCCAAATGGGGAAGCATTCGTCGCGTCGCCTAAAACAGTTTTAGTGTTAGAAGTATTCTTATCGTTCATAAACTTCTTCGAGGAGGAGGAGAGTTTCTTTTTCAGCTTCTTTAACGCGCCCATTCTTCTTTATGTTACGTGTGTGTGTGTGTGTGTGAGCGCGCGCAAAGTAAGAAAATATCTCTTCTTCTTCTGTTGAAAATGGAGAAAAAAGTCTATTCCCCTTTGCTTTAAAAATTGTATTTAATTGTATGCCAAACCCTAAATTTTTCTTTCGTTCTCTCTAATCCATCCAAACTTTTGTCTTCATTTTCTTTCAGGAAGACAGACGTGTTGTGTGCGCGACAGAAAGAGAGAGAGAGAGAGAAAGCAGATACATTCACCATGTTCGGAAACTCTTCCACTAAAGACGAAGAAGCAAATACGAATTCGAGCGACAAGCGAGCAACCGCGGCGCAACTCGCGGCGATGCAACAAAGAAAAGAGAATCAATACCACGCTCGAATGGCCGTGTACGATTGGCTCGATCGTTTGGTTCTCGATAAGAAACGATTTCTGACGACGTTCTTGGCGTATTCGTTTTGCGTGATCGTGTTAGGCGTGTACATTGGAGACTGGAACTCGGCGACGATGCCGGGGAGAGAACAAGGGCAGTGGTGCGCGATGCAAGCGAAGGAATGTAAGAGGCAAGCGGACGTGTGTTTGGTGTCGGGCGGGATGAGAGCGGGCGCAAGCCAGCCGATGGTTGGATTGGATAAGGAAAGAGCGTTTATGGACGGCGGGGATATCGGTGGGACAGATTTTGATGGGACAGGAGTGCCGCAGCACATTCAGCAAATGCACTCGGAATGGACGCAATCGAGAGATAATCGCGCGGCGACGGTGGCGAGATTGAAGGAGTTGCGGGTGAATTTGTTGTGTCACGAACTTAGAGTGCAACAGCAAAGGAAGAAAGGAGCTTTGGATTACGATAGAATTAACTCGTTCATGGGTAAGGCTGGGAAGGCGAGAGAGGAGTACGAGAAATTAGAAGCGGTAGTGAAAGTTGTGTATCCAGAGGTTATACCGGAGGTTGAAGAGCTCGATCAAATGAAAAATCCCGATTGCAAACACGTTCACGGAGGACGAGTGTGAAGATGATGCTTTATTGGAGGAGGAGGAGGTGGTTTTTGACGAAGGAAAATCGGTTGCGTTCGCGCACTATCGATTCGAGGTGGACGACAACGAACGGAGAGAGTTCTTTAAGAAATACTATATTAACGCTTCTTCTTTTCATGATTTCATTCGATGTGATCTGCTATTAAAATACAAATACATTATGTGTATATATATACATGCATACTAATATACTACTCGATACGTTCGTAACAATTCTTCTACTATGAATACTTAAATCAGTGTTCGTCGTGATGATGATGATGATGATGATGATGATGTCCCTCTTCCTCGTGACCTCCGCAACACCCGAACACGGCGTGCACTTGATACACGACGAGCACGCCTAATAGAACACTCATCATGTCTCTCGCGTACGACCTTTTGTTACCTCTAGCTTGGTGCTTCCCCTCCTTCTCCTCCTCCTCCTCCTCTTCCGCCGATACGGTCACGATTTGCGATATCGACACGAACACGAACCCGGCTGCGCAAAACGCCTCCAATCCAACCTCCCACTTCTCGCTCATCTTCCCGACGTGCCAAGCAAACACCGTCCCTACAATCGAGAGCGTCGCGGATAAAAAGTTAAACACTAACGCGTGTCCATGCGAAAATCCACAGTTTATTAACACGCCGTAATCGCCAATCTCTTGCGGGAGCTCGTGCGTCGCCAACGCCGTCGCGGTCGCCAGGCCGGCTTTTCGTCCTCCTTTTTTAAAAGACATCGCTAAGGCGACGCCGTCCGTAAAATTGTGCAACCCGTCCGCGAATAAGTTCAACCATCCTCCAGAAGCGATCATCTGCGATCGATTGTGACGATGATTATTGCTGCTGCCAGCGTCCTCCTCCTTTTGTCCTCCTCGAGTTCTCCTCCTCCTCCTCCTCTTCGCGTCGTCATCTTCAGAAGCACTCCTCGCACGTACTCTCGAACGAAGGAAGCAATCGAGCGCATAAAAGGTCAAAAGACCGCTCAAAAAACACATGCCGGCAAACTCTCCTTTCTTCGTATTCCCACCAAAACTGTTCGGAATTCCGTGCGTGCACGCGTCGGCGAGTAACGCTCCGGCTCCAAACAAGGCCATTGCGCGCGCGTTTGATTTCTTCGAACGTGTTGTCTTTTCCCCAACATCTTGAGTAGATGAAGAAGATAAAGAAGCGAGAGAGGAGAGGCGGGTTAAAATCGGCGCGATCGCGCACGCGACCAGCGAGACCAAGGAGACCAGAAATGATGCCAAGAGAGGTTCTGCAATCGATTGTTCAGCCATTCTCATCGTCATCGATCGCTCATTATTTGCGTATCTCTTCACCACTTTTCACAAAAAATGACGCAAAACGTCCGTGTTTTTCTCCTCCTCTTTTTGCTCATCATCCTCCTCTTCCTCCGAACGGTACGCGTCGCTTTGTCATCACCATCATCTCAAAAACTATTAAAACGAAAGTCAGATGGCGCAAAACTTCTGGTCGTGATCGGTTCTGGCGGGCACACCGCGGAGATGGTGCATATTTTGCGGTCGTTTTTGTCAGACGAAAAGAAGAAGAAAAATTCGAGAGATTTTTCCAATTTGTTTCCCAAACGAGAGTACGTGTTCGCGGTTTCGGATAGGACGAGCGTAGCGAAAATCGAGCGATTCGAAAGGGAAGAAGTCAAAGCGGGCGAGTACAGGAATCATTTCGTCCCGAGAGCGAGAGAGGTTGGACAGAGCTATTTCACGAGCATTTTTACAACGCTGATGGCGTTTTGGCAATCTTGTAAAGTGTACCTGAAGACGAAACCAGACGCGATATTGGCGAACGGACCCGGGACGTGCGTCCCGGTAATCTTGGCGTGTTTTATCGGGAAAGTGTTCGGGTATAACAGCACGTGTAAAGTGATGTACGTGGAAAGCGTGGCGAGGACGAGACGGATGAGCTTGAGTGGGAGATTGTGTTACGGGTTAAGGTTGGCGGACGTCGTGTTCGTCATGTGGCCGCAGTTGAAAGAGAAGTATCCGCGGAGTCGGTATTGCGGGAGGATTTATTAGGGCGGAGTGCTTTTCATTGCGTAAGATGTTAGATTTGCGTGTAGACGTGTAGTAATTATTGGTATTTGGTAGATAGTCAGTTCCGTTGTGTGTGTGTGTTGCGTGCGCTACTCCTCGTGTTTCCTTTCTCTCTCTCTAATTTTCTTTTTCAACCTCGCCGTCGTCCATCGCGTATCCTTTCGAATAACACTGTTTCAACATTTCCTTCTCTCCACTTTTTTCCAGTTGAAACCCAATCGCGGCCATCGTCGTCCTCTCCGAAAACCCGAAAAACTGCGGCCCGCTAATCCGCGTCCCTAACCGTTTACTGATGAGAAAATCGTACCACGGCGCCGTCGGCGTTTCTCCGACGAACGTCTTCGCGGGAGCTTCCTTATCCGTCACTCGAAACATCGGTCTATCCTCACCGTCTACGATTTCCATCAAATACACTCGTCCTTGAAATACTTTCTCCGCTTTATACCCGATTAAATACGGGTGGTGATACAAACATCCCGACCGCGACCAAAACTCGCTCGCGAACCGTCGCGTTCCTCCGCTTACTACTTCGCCAACCTCTACCACTGTCACCGGTCCGTTCGTTTTCTGCGTTTTCATCGCGAACGGTCCAAACATGCCCAGGGAGTTCGGAAACTCCTCTCGAACGTTTGGAAATTCCATCCCTCGAGTTTTCATGTATGTCGTTTTGCTCGCTCTCTTTCGCTTTCCATCGTCTCCGTTCAGTTCTTCTCGTTGCACTTTTTCCGCCGCTTCTCTCTGCGCTCGTTCCACGCTCGTTTCGTTTGACATCATTCGTTGTCTCCTCGTCACTCTCGGCTCAGAAGAAGAAAATTCCGTTCTCTTTTTACTCGCGTTATTGTGCTTCTTCTTCTTTGTCTTCTTCTTCGCGTTTTCCAGGTCCATCTTCTCTCTCGCGACGTCGATTCCGAGCGCTTTCAAGCGCGCTAAATTCATGGACACTTTCAAGTCTCTCTCGATTTCGTACGCATTTTTAGCGTTAGAATTATTAGTATTAGTAGTAGTAGTAGTCGTAGTATTTTCTACGCTCTGCAACGGAGGAGGAGGAAAAAGAGCACGCGGTGGTGGTAAAGGTGCATCATCAGTAGTGTGTGTGGTCGTACTGTTCATGATGTTTTTACTCGCTTACTTATACTTACTCACGCGCGAAATTCAAAATGATGTGAAGCAGAAAAGAGAGAATTTTTTTGAATTTTTTGGTAAAAAAAAATCGACAGTTGTTTGAACATTTCTTCACGTTCGCGAGAAATATCTCTCGTTTAAGTTGTGTTGTTGTTGTTGTTGCGAGTGCGTGTTACTCCTTGCTCTCACCGGTTTAAGCAGAAGAACTGAAGAAGAAGAAGAAGAAGAAGAAGAGAGGATTGAGGACTTGAAGGACCAGAGAGTGTGACACGCAACACGTATATATATATATAAAGAACGCGCTTGTTTCATTAGTAGTGTTGGGGAAAGAAATCATCATCGAAAGAGAGATGGCGCATCAACAACAGGAACGAATGTCCAGCCAAGCCGAGCGAGGAACGATGAAGAAAATCGTTTTTTACTGCCCAGAAATGGAAAAGATGGCGAGAGAAGTTCGAGCGAACGATCCAGGTAAATGAGAGTCTTTGTTGTCGTCGCGCCCCGCAAAAGCGCAGGAGGTTTTGTTTTTCTTTTCTCTCGTTAAAGCCTGTTTGTTCTGTGTGTAACTAACACCTCTTCTCTCGTAAACGCCGACGCAAAACAGATGCCGTGGAACTGGGCACGATCAAATGGCGGAGATTTCCAGACGGGTACCCGAACATATTTATCGATAACGCGGACGATATCCGAGGCAGACACGTTGCTTTTTTAGCCTCTTTCCACGACGCGGCGACCATATTCGAACAGATTTCGGTCGTGTATTCGCTGCCGAAAATGTTCGTGGCGAGTTTTACGCTGATTTTACCGTTTTTCCCGACAGGGACGTTCGAACGCGTGGATAAAGAAGGCGAGGTGCCGACTGCGGTGACGTTGGCGCGGATGTTGTCCAACATTCCGAGTTCGAGAGGTGGACCAACCTCGACGATTATATTCGACATTCACGCGTTGCAAGAACGCTTTTACTTTGGCGACGGCGTGTCGCCGTTATTCGAGTCCGGGATCCCTTTGTTGCTCGAACAACTCGCAGAATTGAAAAGAGGAGACGCCGGAAAGGAAGAAATCGCCATAGCGTACCCAGACGAGGGCGCCTGTAAACGTTTCCACGGTTTCTTCGAGGACGAGTTCACCGAAGTCGTCTGCACCAAAGTCCGCGAAGGCGACAAACGCATCGTCACTCTCAAAGAAGGCAACCCACTCAACAAACACGTCGTCATCGTCGACGACCTCGTCCAATCCGGTGGCACCTTAATCGAATGCATGCGCTTACTCAAAGCAAAAGGCGCGACCAAAGTCTCCGCGTACGTCACCCACGGCGTCTTCCCGAACTCCAGCTGGAAAAAATTCACCGAACCTTCAGACGCGAGCGAACGCTTCGAACACTTCTTCATCACCGACTCGTGTCCGTTGACCGTGGACGCCGTCAACGGCCAATCGCCGTTCCGAGTGATGAGTTTAGCCGGAAGTATTGCCAGAGCTTTGAGAATTTAATATAATAAGAATAATACTACTAAGAATCCCAACAACGCGGTTGCTCTCTTTCAAGAGCAAAACGACTTTTCCTCTCTGCTTACACCTTCGTTCTTTGGTTTTCATTATTCGTCGTTCGCCCCTGAAATCTCAATAAACGTGAATGCAATTCGTATAAATTTCGTCTCGTGTCAACAAAGTCGTTTTAAAGGTGCAATTTTTTTTCCCTCTCTCGCCTCCCCAAACGTCAAAAAGCTCCTTCACCCAGAGATCAAAGATACGGTTGGTTGGTTGCTACAGATTGCGCGGAAACAACATCAACAAAAAAAAGGAGACAAAAACGTCATAAACACACCCTCTTGCGAAATTATGTTTGCATTGCAAAGCTCAACCTTTACCGGCGCGAGAGTTGTCTCGGCGAAAAACACGACGCGACGGTGCGTTTCGTTTTATCTTGTTGAACACGTTATTTGCGCGCGCGCAAATGTGAATCCATTTTTTTTTTCCTCCTTCTGTTCCTCCTCCAAAGACTCTGTGTGGTGGTGTGGGAAAAGGATAGTTTGAGGCAAGAAGACGAAGAGCTCTCTCGTCGTCTTTGTTGTCAGAGAGTGGGAAGCAACTGCCTCTCGTTGTCGTCGTTCGCGATGATGCGCTCGCCTGTCTCTTTCCGTCCGTTTTGGTGTCTATGCCTGACCATTATTACACACCTCTCATTACTATTCAAAACCAACAGATCAAAAGCCTCTAATAAAAAAATCTCCGCGAAATACGGGGACGAATCCGTGTACTTTGACCTCGGCGACGTCGAATCCACGACTGGCTCCTGGGACGTGTACGGCGTGGAGTCCACGGCGAGATACCCGGACCAACAGGCTAAGTTTTTCGAAAACGCGGCGCAAGGTTTAGGCCGAAGAGAAGCGATGTACTCCTTCTTGGCGTTGAGCGGCGGCGCGGCGTGCTTGGTCTTTGGCGGTAAGGGTTCCAAGGACGCGAAGTTACCGATCACGATTGGCCCGCAAAAGGAAGCGGTGAAGGGTCCGAGAGATCGTCTTTAAATTGTGGGCGCGTTTTTGCGATAATTCATCATCAAAGCTACTCCTACTATACTATTAAAAAAAAGAACAACATCCCCTCTCGCTTCTCCTCCGAAAGTTATAACTCTTCGTGGGTATTTTTCTTAAACGCGCGTTGAATATCTCTCACCAGATGTTTGAACTCGTTTGAATCGTTGTGGTATTTCCCATCGTACGATATCAAATCTATTTCAAAATCAATCGACTTGAACGCGTTTCTAAACGCGTCGTCTTTGCTATCGATCATCGCCAACGCCAAGTTCGCGCTCGCCTCTCGTTCGCTCGCGTTTGGCGAGTTAAAGCGTAATTTCACCTGCATCACCGCCTTCTCTATCGCCGTCCAATCGTCTTCAAACAAATTCGCCATCAACTGTGTCTCTTCGTCGTTGTTATAATCTCTGTGTTTCGCGTTAATCACGATGTCGCTTAAAAAATTCGCCGTCCTCGTCCACACGGCGTCGCCGATGACTGATTTCGGCGCCATCAACGAGCTCTTGAATAAATACTTCGCGTGGCTCAACTTCCCTCGCATCAAGTCGTCGCCGTTGAACAAGTATTCGCTCCTCAATCGTTTCACGTTCCTCGTCAACGACGTCAACGCAAACAAACACTTCTTCGCGACCGTTTCGTCCTTCTTCTCAAACGCCAACGAAGTCGCGTTCAAAAGCACCGACACCGCGTTAAACTCATCCGCCGCGATTTCCTGAATCTTCTCGTAGTTACTCGTCAACGTCGCGAACACTTGACACGCCTGCGCTCTCACCTCGTTCACCTCGCTCTCGTTCTCCACCACCATCAACAGTGGCTTCAATCCGAGTATCGTGTGAAAATCAAACGCCAGGTCGATTTGCGCCACCATTTCGTCCAAACGTTCCAACGCGCGCACTCTTTCGCGGACGTCTGCGCTCCCGTCCGTGAACTTCTCGGTGATTTCTTTCAAAATCTCCACCTCGGACGGGTGCATGGCCATTTGATCCAGCATTGCGCGCACGTTTTTCGCTTTTTCCAGAAGTTCCTCCGAACGCCAATTTGTTCTCTTGTTTCCTTCATCACCAATCTCTTCTTCTTCTTCTTCTTCTTCTTCTTCTCTCGTTTTCATCGCCTTTGCCATCGCTCTCAACTTGTCTCGGTCGGAATTCTCAATCGCCCAGTCGAAGAGTTGCGAAAGCGTTGAGGGATCATCGCGATGACTCTTTTTTCCCGCGTTCTTGAACGAAGAGTTTTCTTCTTCTTCTTCTTCTTCGGTGACGACGACGACATCTCCGTCCGGGGCGACCCACTCGTTGTGTTTTGCGTCGCACAATCGAAGAAGGAAAAGAGAGAGGAGGAGGAGGAGGAGTATTTGGAAAACGAATAAACGACGACGACGAAGGTAAGGAGGACGAGAAGGAGGACTTCTTAATCGCTTTTTGGCGGTAACAGTGCTCATAGTATCATCAGTTTTGTTATTGGATTTATCGTTACAATTCCGTCGCATCTGATGCAGATTTATGAGGAGTACACGCAAACACAAAAGCAGATGATGAAGCACCACAACGCTCGGCGAAACACCACCGAATACTAATACTAATGTGGCGAAAAGTATGGCGGTCGCTTCCGTGGATCCCAGTCCTGTGGTGCGCAAACGATGCGGTGGTTTCCGTTCGGGAAATCGACGCAGAAAAGTCCGGTCTCAAATTCATCGAATCCGAACGAGAACGAGAACGAAGACTGTACGCGATGCTGGATAAAATGTCCTACCGATACTTGGACGTGGAACGAGGCGACGCCGTGCACGTGCCGAGACCTGGTTCGCTGTATTCTTCTTCGTCTTCTTCTTCGGAAGGGAAAGAAAACGAAGCAGATGGCAGACCAATTCGGAAGCACACGATGGAGCTGCAAAGAGTGGTGGAAGGGAAAGACGAAGCAGATGGCAGACCAATTCGGAAGCACACGATGGAGCTGCAAAGAGTGGTGGCGTTGGAAAACGACCTCGTGGCGTGGAAAGAGACGAACGCGAAGACGGGAGGAGAGGAAATGAAAGATGCGTTGGTACCGAAAGGAAATGTTTTATAAGCGAGCGAGCGAGAGGAGGTGGAGCACGTGGGAATCGTGCCCGTGGGGTTGATTGAAGCGAAGGTTCCGTACGCGGTGGCGTTTGGCGGCGACCGAGGAGGCTTTTTCCCCGGCGTAAACGCGATTGGGATTTCGAAGACGAGAACGACGACGCCGATTGATTCGGGAAGGAGGGTCGTTGTGAGGAGGAGGTATTTCTAGCGAAGTAGTAGTACATACTGGTAGTACATAGTGTTGTTGTACAACACT
>Ga0209091_10003100_pt1 | contig 13493 bp, 7 predicted proteins | sample ArcticOcean_MG_C_6_FD_187438 | JGI IMG/M metagenome (GOLD analysis project Ga0209091, IMG submission 187438) | Marine microbial communities from western Arctic Ocean - ArcticOcean_MG_CB8_128 (SPAdes) (version 2) | ecosystem: Environmental > Aquatic > Marine > Oceanic | place: Arctic Ocean...
TTCACTGCGATGGACATACCAGCCTAATGCGTTTGCTGACTTGCTTTGAAGTTAAATCCAAACATCATTAGAAGCGGTCAGTTCGCTTTGTACATCGCCTGTATTGACCACTCCACGTGGCTCGACCAGCATTACTTGGCACTCATTTTCAGCACTGGGTTTATGCATTACACCTTTAGCAACAACATACATTTCCCCTTCAGATAATTCAATCATTTCATCTTCTAATTCAATCTTCATTTGACCACTTAGAATTATGAAGACTTCATCCGTATCTGGATGATTATGCCAAACAAATTCTCCATGAATCTTTGCTAATTTGAACTGATAATCATTCATCTCAGCGATGACTTTTGGCGACCAGTGATCTGAAAATTTAGATAATTTGTCATTAAGATTTACTTTCACCATTCACTTCACTCCGCTGTGTTGTCACTGGAGATGAGCAGTTATTGTTGATTGTGGGGCCTTATAGTTAGAATTATAACCAAAAATAAGTGCAAACGGGGATGGCATCTAATTTCTATGAACGGACGCTAGTTACCTAAAGAACAAGGTGTGCATATTTCCCCATATACTTTTAAAATTTAGTTTGAAATATATCCCATTACTCGATTACTTTCAAATGCCTAACATGCATACAAGCAATTTTCGGTGTATTTCTTATTATTGAACCCTCAACCCGAACTACACTGTTTGGTTCTATTCTCTGAAAGAAATTAACATCTTTTAGATGAAGTTCTCTATTATCCTCGAACCGAACGATATTTTTCCCACCTATCTCCAAGATTGTGGAGTTTGCAATTGTAAATTGCACTAATGAAATTAACCATTTGCCGTGATTTTTCAAATCCTGCCAAAAGTCATCTGAATGAAAATTTATCGAGAGAGAATTGGAGTTGATGCTTCTGCAATACTCGTCAGCGAAAGCCCACCTACACCAAGATGAACAATGAAAACCAGGGGCCTCTTCATTCGATTCAAATTGGACTGCTGCTTTGTGAAGAAAACTGTCGATAGATTCCGAATCCGTATTCACTTCAACTATTTCTGGCTTGATTCCCTCGCCCCCACCAATCTCCACAAGATAAGCTTTAAACTCAACTTTTTGGATTAATTCGGGGTCAACATTGACCAATGCAGGTTCTTTTTGTATACAACGCACATAGGCTTGAATTTGACATTTGTATTGAATCAATGTGTCTTTATTTGATAGACTCCTCTTCCAATCAACCACTATGACTGTGAGGTCATCACTTGCATTTTGTAAAACGAACACAGCATCAATCTCCCCAGTTTCAATTTGAATTGAGTCGCTGACGTTAATCGGTGTACCGATATCAAGGGACACTTCCGAATCAATGTGAACTAGTTTACCATATTTCTGAAAGTATTTTGAAAGGAAATTTATTGTTTTCCGGAGTTTTTTCATTGTTTTCCGACAGTGCAATTGTGACGTGTCGCCCAAAGAGGTGTTAGAACTTTTATTCTCCAAAAATCCGTTTAAAGTACCCCAGTTTTCTCCTTTAGCCATAGCCCTCATTTTATTCCCATCGAGAGTCAAATCTTGAGATGCGATGAATTTGAGATAATATTCCATGAGAGCGTGTCGTAAATTTCCATCTTTTTGGTAGATGCTCGAATTAAAGAAACTAGTCACTCCTTTTGGAGGAGATAGTGCACTATGAGATTGGGCCATTTTTCCACAAAGATAGGCTTTTGATAGTCTTGATGCGGAAGAAGACAACATACAAACCACACTTAGAGTTCATCTTCAAGTTCAGGTGGATTAACTGCGCCTAATTGTTGAAGAGAGGTGAGAATCTGCTCTGGATTGTTCAACAATGCCTCTCTACTGAACGAATTCTCATCCAATTCACTAATGAGTGGCGAGGATGTTGAATAGTGTTGTCCATTCAACACGACTGAAGATACTGAGCGCAGGTCAATCTCTGAATCAACACCTTCATCCAAACAACCAATCGGTACCTCGCCGAATTCAAGAGAAGCAGTTTCGCCGCCTGACAATCTTTGGATGAGGCTATGGAGATTTCTTTGGTCATCAGACATGGTCGTACCAAGGTGCTCTTCGAATTCATCTCCATATAATGCGTAAAGAAGAAAATGAAAACCTGATGTTCTATCAAGATCTTTTTCCATGTACTGTGTCGAGTAATCCAGCAAGCAACCGCTGCATATGTGTTTGCATGGACGCTCTCGCACTGTGATGTATGTGCCATCAGTATCAGGCACTTGAGTAGTACAACTTTGACCGGAGAGGCGCTCTAATGCCCTTCCAATAACAGGAAATTCCTGTGGGTTTTCCAAATCGAATTCGTGATGCCTGCTTTTTAACATTTGGAATAATGCTTGAAGAAGTCCGATGCCCCCATCACTACGCTCGAAAATATACAATTCCCAGCCTTCCTCGTCCTCTTGTCTGTATCTTCGGATATCGCCATCGACATCCGAGTCAGAGATGTTCAACCCCAACGAAGTATCTCCAGTCACACCTTCTAGAAGACTACGGAGTAAGGTAAGTGCTGAGATTTGGGCAATGTTTGTGTTTCCTTGTTCGGGATCCATGCCGACAAAATCATCGGTGTCCCATGGGATTCTAAATACGAGAACATCGGTGACAAATGTTCGGCCAAGAACAATTCGCCGGAACAATTCTCCCCCATCTTCAATTGCGGTATCTTGTGGATCTGAATTGTGATCGCATTTGGCAACCCGCCTCTCCGTGAACGAACTAGTTGCTGCTCTCCCTTCTTCAGTATCTGGAAGCCCACAAAAATTTAGATCTTGGAACGGTATTGCATAGGGCCTATCGTGTAGTGGAGGCAAATCATCATGGCTCAAACTTCCACATTTCTTACAGAAAGTGAAACCAAATCCATCGTCTTCTTCGATTTGACCCTTTCCAGGATTTATATTCACCAAGGTCTTACCAGATACCATTCGAAGCTCAAGGTGTTTGCCGAATTTAATTTTATCTTCACCTATTGCTCCTATTATTTGAGTTGGCCATTTCGTCGTAATCCTGTATTCCGTGTTGGTTCGCTGGGATAGTTCGACAATGCTGCCATCGCTTGCTCGGACGAGCGGTGCAAAGCCCGGAGGCCTAAGCATCGGTATTGTCTTGAATACACCACTCGTACACATCGGGCAGGAGTCGAGGGCTTCTGGAGTCTCAGATCTTGGACTAGTGCTTTCAAGCGTATGTTGACAGCTTTTCGTGCTGCATCGATGGTGCCATGTCAAAATTGATCCTTCTGCATTTTCCTCAATTTCTGAGAACCAAAAACTGAACCTATCGATTACCGAATCTATTCTTCTCCTGTACTTTTCTGGATTACTAAGATTTTCCAGCGACTCGGGCGCCGGACGTGGTGGGAAATCGAGATACAATCCACCGCTCATGTAAATTTTCTTTTTGACGGTGATTTCTTTTCCGGGACTGTATTGTGTTAGGGCCTTTTCCAGGCCATTTGACATTTTCACCTCTATTTGCTCTTCTCCAGTCGGCGCGAGGGAGCGGGCAACGAACGACACCGCATCTGTTGGAAGATTGAAACTTGGCAACTTGTGGTAATCTGATAAGAAATCGAGGAAGTTTGTTGGATCCGTCATGCTGTAGCCCCCTCGTTTTGCTCGATGGTGTTTTGAATATTAAGAAGGAACTCCCGCAAATCGTTGACAAAATCTTCCAAAGTATCTGCCAGTTGCTCGGGTAAAATGGCTTCAATTTGTGGACGTACAATCGCCCATGCCATATCAGGATTTTCATCTTCTGAAGGGTTTTCGCCATTGAGCCAATCACAAAAGTGAAGGTGGGAAAATCCATTGTCTGTGGCATCCGAAAAGAAACTTTCCAAAGTACCCATGCTCTCCATTAGGTTTGCTTCATGCTCCGGTGCCCCCATTCCGTTAAATCTTCGCTGAGGCAAATTGTAAATCATTCTCTTGAAGAAAGCCTGGAATATGGCGGCATTAATATGCCGTTTAATGATGGCTTTATTGTTCAGGTAAATAACAGGGGATTCCCGAGGGTGAGTTAGCATTTCGCGGGGATTGTCAAAGTAGTTCTGAGCATGGGGTTGATTGTCGCACCATGATACAGCCACACAAACTTCTGCTGAACCTCGTCCTGCTCGGCCTACTCGCTGTTGATAGTTCGATGCTTTTCTTGGAATTGTTCGTAGCGCTACGCATGTCAAACTCCCAATATCGATACCGACTTCCATGGTTGTTGTGCAGGAGAGGATGTCCACTGGAGATTGGACAAATGTCCATGCGTCATCTTCTTCTGGAACTGTGAAAGGCACGTCTTGGAAAAGCAACTCAAATTCCTCTGCTGAAGTATACATTTCTTCATCATCTTTGGCCGTATTTATTTGCGCAGTGTGTTCTTCTGCTCGAATGACAGTGATGGCCAAATTTTCATAGGAAGAATTGATTGCTCTACGTGCGGGTGTACGCCAAGGCGATTCGATTCGTTGTTTGAAAATCGAAATTTCGGGATCATACTCTATCAAATCAACATATCCGCAATTGATGCATGTATTTGGGGCTGTGTCAACATGTAATATTGGCATTGCAATCCCACAACGGCGACATCCGAGCAGATTCGCATCTTCATCGAGAAGGTGTACTAATTCAATGACGCTCGATTTAACGAGTAATTTATTGCCCGCATCTTGGTGACTGTTTTGTTGAAATAAACTGTTTCTAATATCTGTAAATGGAACGAGAATGTCCGCGCCCATTGCTCCAATAAGAGACTCATATTTTCTCTCCACGTAATTTGGAAAAATCCCCCATTCTTCTTGTTTGGTATAAACGGATGGGTGGTGTTTCATTGAATGGTAGTTGTAAGCGCCATCCGACACAATGCAGCGCTGCCCTCCGCCTTTTTCCTTTCCCCCATCAGAATCTGGACCGAATGAAGGGCGGGTCATCCAATGAACCAATTCACTGAGAACAGTGTTCAAGCATGTGCTCCAATGATCATTGAATTCAGTTGTAGATTCCTCTTCTTCATCAGCATCCTCAATGAAGGCTGTACGAAGTTGCGACTTAGCGACGGGTGACAATGAAGCGTATCCGAGGCCCAACGAGGATAAACTGAAATCTTTGCTGCCAATGAAATCTAGAATTGCTGAACTGAAATCCCAGGGTGTTGCGTTTGCTAAATTAGCAAGTTCCGAAACTTGCTGCCAGTGGATTCGGCGTGCACTACCACTCAATAATTCAGCATCGGCTTCGATGACCTGTTCAACGACCCCTGATAGTTCGTCAAGTGCATAAATTCCGGAATTGATGCGTATTCTGCAATTTTGGAAGAAAGTTGCCTTATTATTGCGTTGAAAGTCTCGGATTTTTTGAATACGTGCTAAACATAATCTCCTAATATCTGCAACCAGCTGCACCCATCTATCAAGTTCACTATTAGTTGGCTTCATACCTTCAATTTCAGCGTTTGAGGCGCACATGATGGCTCGATATCTTTTTATAGAGTTCTTCTCGATTGATGTATCGGCAAATGTAATTCCCATCCCAGCAAGGCGTGTACACATCTCATTATATTGAGATGTTGAAACGTCAATATCGCCTTGATCATTGTGGAATTCTGGGTCGAAGCAAACGCCAAGGATGATCCGTTTTTCTTTCGATGTGAATGCCATTTCTGTTATCTGATTTTGAACACCTTGAGTGACTGCTGACATCAATGCTCGACGAATCATACCTACATATGCGCCATGACTCTTTCGCCCATATCTATCTGCTTGTGATACGAACTCTTCGTTACTTCGAGGGGCTCTGGCGCAGAAGTCATCAAAGAAACTAACGGCTTTATCTTCGTGCGGAACTTCTCCATTAGCTGCTTCAATAATCTCCTTAAGTTCTGGGCGGTTGTCAAAAAATGGTTCGTCAATCTTGTCAAGCAATAAGGCAGCGTGAGCAGCTATCAAATCGACTCTTGTACGAGCAAAGGAATCTCTTGAATTTCTGAATTTGTCGCCTGTGCCGGAAAAGGGCTCAAGTTTTGCTCGAACACAATTCAAAACGAACGTTGAATACAAATGGTCTAGGGTTTTAATGCGGATAGGGAGAGCTCGATACCAAGGTTGTTTTAACAAGTGAAGGAGAAGTAATCTTAATTCATCGTAATTGGAGTTGTCTTGGATTTTTTTAGCTAGTTTCGCAGCACGCGAACGACTGTCTGAGAAAACCATTACTTTTTTGCCCTTGTTTGGGAGATGGGTTTTTTCCGGGTCTTCGGATTGGTGCGAAATCAATTCTTTCATTAATTGTGAAAATGCATCATCCCCTCTAGTCATGTAATCTGTGATTTGATCCGATTGTCGCCTTTTGTGCAATGTGTTACATTGTAAACATGTCGCTTTGCAAAATGTGATTTCTTGGACATTGGATCGGCCCGTTTCATCATCAGAGTTCCGAATGGCATCTTGAATGAGTAAAACCGGGTCTGTGGGTGAATGTCTACGCTCTGCAGCAAGATAGCCTGCTCTCCAATTTCCCCCGGGAGGTGTACCATTTACTTTGATTTGAGAATCTTCGGTGTTTACCCAAATGTGTGCTGGTCCATCTGCGCGTATCTCTCGTTCACCAATTTCCATTATGCCGATTCCTCGCTCATGCTCGATGATGAAGTCATCGTAGAGGTACACCTCGAGCCGAATGCTATGATCAATTGGTCGTGAAAAGGTTCTCGCGGTGCAAGCCCCACCATGCCGAATTGTTTCTCGTACTGTGGCCCACTTTTCTTGAGAAATCCACATTGATGCGTACGGTGCACCGCACTGACGGCACCCCCGTACAGGATAGGCAACATCCAACGAATTTTGTTCTCTCAGTAAAATCTGGCTCCGCCCTAAGTCCCAATAAAGACGGGGCAGCCCACGATACAAGAGATGAGCGCGAATGCCCAAAAGAGGGAGGGCGCGTTCTGAATCAGGTCGTGGACCCTTCAGTGCTGCAACTAGGTTGAGCACTGCTTCAGTCGCAAATCGGGTTTGTTGTTTATCCTCAGCCGATGCTGATGCTTCTGTTCCGAAGATACGTTGACCGACTTCATCCAATGAAAGTGCTACATCTAACAACGACATATACAATCGTCTAAACAATGGGTGCTCTCGCATCCATTCCGTGAGTTCGAATTGAGTATCTGGGGTGTCCGTTTTACCAATAAAATGGTCTAAAAGATATTCATTTGACCGACCTTGATAGTTCAATGTGCGTAACTCTTCTCGGATTTCTTGTAGATCTTCGTCCGCACAATCTCCCTCTTCTGGTATCCATTTTTCACCCTTAATATATACACTCGTTGTGCTTAAATCGCAGTCCCAATCGACTTCACTGGAGTCTTTGTACGACCAATTTTTTGTTTTCTCCAGCGGTCGGCCGGTGAGCCCATGAACGAAATGTTCCTTACTTCCGGGATCGTCTCCTAACGAGGCCGACGTGAGAATGAATTGTACTTTGTTACGAAGTTCCGGCCCGAGAATTCCCAAACTACTCAGCAATCGACGCACTAACAAACCAACTTCGGATCCTAAAGCTCCTTGGTAAAGGTGCGCCTCATCAAGAACCAGCATCAGTTTGTTTTCTGGATGTTCTGCAAGCCATTCTTTGGTTTCATGAAACATACCATGCTCAAGTGGTCGTTTGAGCATGTATTCTAACATGCTGTAGTTGGTGACAAGGACATCAGGGGTGCCGCCTCCATTTGTTTCATCGGTAATTCTTGGCACATCAACTCCTCCCTGTTTCATTGTTAGATTTGCATAACCGGTGTTGTGCATTTCGTGTCGGAAAAAGAGTTCTCTATCACCCGGTTCAGTAATCAATTTTGCATTTTCCTTGTCTGGCGCACCTTGATGGGAACTGAACGATTCCATATCCCAAAACAATGAATCATTAGCTCCATAATCATCATTTCCTTTTGCTGGGATAAGGCCTTTCTCCATCATTTGAGAATAAAGAGACCTTTCTAGTTCTGGGCGGGTGCTCTCATGAGTTCGAATCTTATTGAAATTAGCGAATTGTTTTGCTGCCTTGGAAACCTTTACATTTACTGAACCACCGCGCGTTCCAGCCTGTGCATACGAACCGTGAAATTTTGTGCGTCCGGTGTATTGCCCGAATTGGAAAGTCCTCTCATGACCGCCTTGAATCAAAGTGCCTTGGGCGAGTTCGTTCGCCAATTCTTCACCACCCAAGAGTCGTCGCAGCCGCTTTAATTGATCAGCTACCAAGGCATTCATTGGATACAAAATGAGAGCCTTTATACCGCGATGTGCCCCCGGGTTGTCCTTATTTCTACGTGCATAACGGTGTAAATGTCCAACAATCGGCCAAAGGAAACACTCCGTTTTTCCGGACCCTGTGCCCGTGCTTACAATAATATCAGAACCTTTTGCCCACGCCCTCAATGCTTGAACTTGATGCACATAAGGATCAAAGAACGCTCCACTGGGTTTCCACTTTTGCATAAATTCAATGAAATCTCGATACGGCTCTCCTAATATCTCAGGATCAAGCAGTGCTTGAAGTCCGGAGCCATACGTGGCTCTTGGGTTGTTTTTGTATTGAGGTAGTGCTTCAATATACGGTATTCGAGCCAAACTATTCTCCAAATTTTCAGGGAGCGTTAGGTTGTCAAAGGAGTTCGTTAGGCTCTCTGTGTAAACCAAAGGATATTGCCTTCGGATTGCTGTGGATAGGGTTTCATTTAAAATTGTAAATGTATCATTAATCCTCATTCTACCACATACCAATTGTTTCTCAATATCTCACGCCTCAAAGTTGTTTCAACAGGAGAGCCGATTATTACACCTAATTTAGGTCCCTTTTTCGGATTTAGAAAGTACATATCCGAAAACGGAGATGGAATCTTACTGCCTGATAGACCCAACCCCCCGATGCGAGAGTCTGTAGTGATTGGCGGGAGGGCATGCCCTAATTCAATCAACAAGACGCGTATTGCCCGGAGGTGTTCTGTAACAATATGGCTCGATAGGCTGCGCCTCACATTAAGGGCACCCAGTTCATTTTCCTCTATCTCTTCTGCATCGGTTTTAATTATAAGTTTCAATCCAGCGCCTGAAATGTTTACGATATCGCCCCCCTCAATTGGATGGAAATGAGGATAAGTTGCGGCCCAATAACGTCCTTCCTCATCAAATTTCCAAAGCATCCCGAATGCCCAGGGCTTACCATTTATATCGAATTTTGGCACCTCTGGAGCGTTAACGTTCTGCGTCCACCAATCGGATTCATAAGGTCCTTTTTCCCCAACTTGACCTGCGAAATACCTTGGAATTTCACTATTTACAATGCCTTTGTAATAATGCACTGTGCCTTGATCAACGGGCAATTCTTGCCGAGTCCCATTCTCCAGTGACCATTGCAACCATGCGGAGGCAGAAGAAAACCGATGGTTTTTTCCGAAGAAGTGGCTTAAGGATTCCGAGCACTCGTCGGATTTAACAGTGTTGCGTAAGAGTCGCAGCCCCGTGTCCATCGAGATCCATAGGTCCTCGGAGGAAGCCAGTTCGAGCAAGTCTGTTGTAGTTACGACATCGTCGATGATGGACCAATCATCATCGACTTCGATGTATTTGTATTCAAGATGAGGTATCCACCATCCATTCTGCCTAATTCGTACCCCGAACATGCGTTGAAGAATTGTACTGATTGCCCCGCCGGCATCGTCTACAGCAGATCCCCAATCGCTCCACACCGAAGCAGCATGGTAGGAAAGTCTCTCAAATTTAGACCTGATTTTGTTCGAATGAGCCATCATAAAACCCTCACGGTCAGTTAAATCAAGTTGTGAAAGAACAATGCGCATGACTTCATGCACATGGAAAACTGTGGCGGAAGTTTCCGCCTCGAATGGTTGCCTAACGGTTTCGATGAGGTCATCGTTTGTATGAAGAACAAAATCAGTTGTGCAATCAATTTCTAGTGCTCGGAAATGAAATTCCGCCCCGGGACTGTTACAAAATCGGAACCTTACACTCATTCAATCATCTCCTGAATGAATCCATGAACTTCGAGTTCCACAAGATAATTTTCTCCTTTCGAAGGAACATGAAGATAATACACGCCAGGGGTTTGTGGTGCTGTGAAGGTTTTGGTGTTCGCTCTGTATGCAAAAGCCTCTGGCATTCTATCGTAATCAAAGGCCATATCACGAGGGTGATACTTGTTACCGTTACTAATGAGGACTGCGAGCGAGTTGAATTCCCGTGAAAGACTCTTTGCATCTTCTATGTCAATAGCAACCTCATCACCATTGTATTTTAATTGGAATTTTTGCCTTGTGTAAAGGATTTGTACTTCTGTAGAGTCGATATCAATTCCTTTCTTCCCTCCATAAATCTCGTCGAGAATTTGCCCCGACTTGAAAACGACAATGATTTCATCTCCGCGATAGATAAACGATTGATTGAGAAGTTCGGTTGTCTTTTCACAATTGGTTTCCGGCGGCAAGTCCAATGTCTTGCAAATCGTTCGATAGATATTATTTCGATTCATTGGAAGGAGTTTTTCTAACGGAATTTCTTCAATCCAATCTTCATCTGCAAAAAGATTAGCGATATTATGCTGATTTTGTATTGTGTTATATTCGCCTTGTGGCCTGAGTAAGAATTTTTCCCATCCGACGTTCTTTTCACCTTGGAATCCAAGGGATGGGCGCGTAGGAATCTCCAGTTGTATCTGTGCAGAGGACGACAAATCTCGCAGTGCCTTACCTGCAATGTAAGGTGTCAATGTGATTGTTCGGCGGTATGAAAAATCGGGATCAACCTCGGAGGGTGAATCGAACCAATCCAGGAGTTTCTCACGTTTTACTGGAATCGTTATTCTTGGATCAATTATCTCAATTAGTTTAGATGCTGTTGGAGTTGTGATTTGTAATGAAACCGGCCTGCCGTGCAGTGTTGTCTTGCCGATAAGTAATTCGAGTGTGGTGAATACCTCATCGGACGGGTTGCCTGCATACAATTCCGTAAACTGGATTGTATCAGGATCGAAGCAGCCGGTGGAAGATATTGCTTGTAGATTCATTTCTGTATAATCAAGCGTTACCTCTGCTGTGAACACTTGCTGTCCTGTAAACCACTTGATTTCAGCCAAATCACTTTCTTCATGAAGGCACTTGCTTAGAGAGAGGGTGAATGATGAACCGAAAGACATCGTATTATTTCTCGCGTCTAGTTTTTTTGTTTTTGGACTATGTGTGCCCTTGCCAATCCGCAATTCCACTTTTTGCAGGTCGGCTTGGTAATATTGGGAGAACCATTGCTCGGTATTGCAGAGGAGTACACACATACCCTCCTCCTGATTGTATAGATTTGGTTTTACGCGCACGGTGAACGAATCCAACTGAACATTTTCTTTCTCTTCAATCTGGCATTCATATCTCTTGATGGTGGCCCCTTCTACAATTGCAATCAATTTGAAACGACTTGCTTCGACACCCCTTACATTAAGTTGAAATCCAGCAGACAAAAATGATTCCCCATCCATGGAATCGATGCTCCATGTAATTGGTTGTGGGGGGGTAAAATGGGCGCCTAGTGTTGATTCTGGTAATTCATAGGTAGTATCATTTCGGAAAAGAACGGGAATGTTAGGGATTTGGTGTTCAATCATATTGCTAATCTGGATTTGAGCGGAGAGTTCCCCCAAAGCATCTCTGCCTAAATCTGTCCATCTTGCTGCCCCAAGACGGCTCCCTGTCCCCCATGGTAGGAAACCCAAACGGTTGCCGTCTCGGAAAATTTGCTTCTGCGCCATCAAACCGACTCCTTCGAAACAATCTGTATCCTAGTTCCGCTTTGTTCCACTGTGGAACCATGGTCGAAAACTTCCACCCAAGCTTCCTCGTCATGGGATTGCACTTGCAGAGTGGCCCATAGGCCATTTTGAAGACTCGGTACTCGAACAAAAATCTTCCACAAGGTACCACCAGAAGATTCATCTATTCCAAGGTTAGATGCTTCTAGGCCGTTTAATCTAAGCGTTGTAGCAATGATGCCTGGGCCGAGAAGCAAACGGAACCCTTCCAAGGGCGCGTTACGCGTTCTGCGAATTTTGACATAAAAATTTTCTCCGCCATCCATTGCAAAATCAGACAAACGCTCGACGCTCACAGGAGTCACATTCATGTAATCACCATCACACACTTCCATCATGAGTGGCCTTGTTGAACGTAGTTTTCGCATTTCAAGACCTGTTATTTTTTGAATGAAAGATTTGACATGCTCTTGTGAAACAGTATCATTCCATTCAATTGTGCCCTGGCGATACTCTTGGAGCGCACTCAGAGTGTCTGCTTTGCCGGGCTTCATTTTCACACCATCTGGTATGTATTCTTTGAGCGCTCTTAGATGTACCTGATATTCTTCCTTTCTTGCTTCGGGAATTATTAGCACAATCATACCTTCGTCGGGAATGAAAAGATTATTTGATTCGGTTGAATTTTCAAAGCATAGAAAGCCTGCACAATTACCAGGAAGGTTTCCGACATCACGACTTTTTAGCCAAACCGATACTGATTCTTGTAAATCGTTTGGGCGTAATGCTGGCGGGCTGTCCACCTCACCTACAGAGTGAATGCCGGCCGCCAACTCGGCGGTTTCTTTTTGGATGTGAAATCTTAACTCATATGTACCATCAAAGTACTGTAGAACAGGGGTGCCGTTCGTGCGATTAGCAAGAGCGGCCTTCCGTTGCTCATCACGAAGTATTTGTCCAGCATCTCTTCCATTTCCACAATGGCATTCGTCCTTTTCCCCAAACCAATGCTTAAAGTGAGCCCCAAAAATGTTATCGCCTCTTTCGATACGATTTTTCAGTGTACTAAGTGTGTAGCCGCCAGAGTTGATTGTAAAAGAACTTGGGGTTTTGTCTTCACCTTCTTCCCAGGTGTAATGGCCGTTCAAGCACAGAAGTGGGTGCCTAGGTGACGCGTCCCAAATGTCGGTTCCTTGGTATTCTTCCGGCAAAAAATCTCTCCTTTTTGGCTGGGGTACGTATGATCTTATACCTCCAATCATTAATTCCCCTCGGTTTTCTTGATTTTCATTCAAGCGATTATAAAAGCAGGTTCGGAGGAATTCTTGGACGCTCATTGGCCCTGCGGGCTGTCCACAACTACAACGAGAGGGATGATAGGCCTCATCATATGTGGACATGGATTGTTTGCAAAAAGGCGACACTATTTAGTCACTATGCCGGCAATCCGGCAGAGATTGAGTCTATCTATGATTCTGAGTTTCGGATTTCGAGCAAAATACGGCGTATTCTCGTATCAATGGACGAAACGTAACAATCTTTGCGGATATATTGAACTGTTTTCGTGATGTTAGATTTGATTGATGCGGGGGCTGCAGAAATCAATTGACGAAGTTCTTCATCGTCGACTGAACGACGTTTGGTGGCTGTTGGTAACA
>Ga0209091_10003102_pt1 | contig 13491 bp, 6 predicted proteins | sample ArcticOcean_MG_C_6_FD_187438 | JGI IMG/M metagenome (GOLD analysis project Ga0209091, IMG submission 187438) | Marine microbial communities from western Arctic Ocean - ArcticOcean_MG_CB8_128 (SPAdes) (version 2) | ecosystem: Environmental > Aquatic > Marine > Oceanic | place: Arctic Ocean...
CGACAAGTACGAAGGTAACTTGTTGTACTGGGCGGCTACGCTCGCCGGTATCATCGGTTCCGGTGCGCTCGCCATCTACTTGACTTCCGCCTTGTAAAAAGTTCAGGAAAGGAAGGAGAGGAGAAAATTTTTGTAGAACAAAGTGTTTTAGCAAACAGGAATAAAAGAGAGAGAGAGGGAGAAGAGAGAGAAGAAAGGAGAGGAGAGAGAGTGGAGGACGAGAGAAAGAGAGAGTCATCATTTGGCGTTCAACACACGCGCTTGATATTTTGTCTTAGTTTTAGTTGATTTTGTAAAGAAGAAACGAGACGTATATTATTGTGTTGATTATATCACGCAACAACCAACAACAACGGGTAATAAAGAAAGACATATATTCATTCGCCGTCGTCGTTTTTGAAACAATTTTGTTCGTTACGTTTGTTTTTTATTGACAATAAAAAACTATATACTTCTTTCTCGTCCTACAAAATCGTCTTCGCGTCGTGTGTTGTATTGATGTTGTTCTTCTCGTTGTTGTTTTTCGTTTTGTTTTGCTCTACTAAATGTTGTTGTTGTTGTTATATATATATATAAATACTCTGTTTTATTGTTTTATTGTTGTTGTTGTTCATCGAAGATCACGCTTGCTCTCCGTTGCTCCCGTTTCCAAGAGTTTCTTTAATCTGCGCGGCGTGTTTTTCCATGCCACTCACCATGCCTTCTCCTCCAAACTCCTTCATCGCTTCTCTCTGTTCTTCGATGTTGATCGTTTGTTTTGTCTCCGCTTGTAATTCCGCTCTAGCCGCCGCCCTCGCTTTCTCTCGTTCCTCTTCCTCGGCTCGGATCTTCGCTTCTTCTTCGTCCTTTTGCTTTTGGATCTTTTCTTGCTCTTCCTTCTCCTTTTGCGCTTGCTCGTTTTTCACCTTTTGTTCGGCTTCGGCGATTTCTTTTTCGCGCTTTTCAATCTCTGCGTTTCGATTCGCTTCAATGTCTTTCTTTTGCGTCGCCGCGGCTTCAAAATCGGACCACAAATCATCTGGGACGGCATCGACGGCTTCCGTGGGCGCGCTCGCGTCCGCCGCAGGTGTACCCGCGGCGGCGCCCGTGTTTGCTGTGTCGTCCTTCTTGTTGAGATCGGACCAACCTTCTGGATTTTGCACCGCCGCGACGGGTTGCTTTTGGTCGCGTTTGATGCCCAACTCGTCCACGGCGGGTTGTAAGAACTGATTCGTCGACTGTTCGACTCGAGAGACTGGTCGGACGTTGGAAGTCCCATCGTCGTTCCCGCCACTGCCGGCGGCTTTGTTGCCCTTCTCGGGATTCGAGTCGCCGCCTTCCGACGACGAAGAATCGGAATCGGAATCGGAATCGGAATCGGAATCGGACGAGTCCGAGTTTGCGGGTTTCTCACCAGAAGCGCCCGCTACAGTCGCCAAATCAGTGTTCGACGCTTTCCTCCTCGGATTATTCTTCAAGTTCGCTTCGCACGCTTCGAGTTCACGCATGGCTGCCGCTTCTCGCGCCTTGGCTTCCTTCACCAAATCCATAGCCGACGCCGACTTTTTGCTCTTCTTCGGTCTCAACTGCGAATCGCAGTACCTTTGAAGTCTCCAAAGCGTTTTCGAATCGAGTTCTTCGATGTTGATTTCAATCTCGTCGCCCTCGGCTTTGCCCATCGCTGCTTGCCCTTCTTGAACAATAGTAATCACCATCTCTTGCTTGCTCTCTGGAAGCTCTTGCAACGACATCGTCAACGCGTGCTTCTCATCAAACGTCATCTCTCTCGTCGGTAACGGCTCTTGATCGAGCTCAATGTACTTGCGATCTTTCGTAACTTTGCTTTGTGGAGTCGCGCGTTGTCGTTTGGCTTTCGGTTGACCGCTGCCACTTCCGACCGGGCGACCTCTTGGTTTACCGGTTGGTTTACCTCGTCTCGCATACTCCTCCGGATCGTCGTCGTACATGTTCGCGTCAAAGTCGTCGTCTAAGAATCCGTCCATATCGCGCTCTCGAGGGGCGTATCCGCCACCACCACCCTTTTGTCTTCTCAACTCTGCCAATTCACGTTTCATTTCCGCGAGTAACTTGGCCTGTTCTTCCGCGAAAACCTCTTCTTGTCTGATCGGATCCTCCGGCGTGTTTGCGATTTCAATATCCTCCTTCGTGCGGATGTCCTCCTCGTCGCTCATTTTCTGTTCAACGTTGTATTTCACCCACCCTTCTTCGAACGCGCCGCGGACTGTTTCACCCATTTGTCCAGCATCCGTAGTCGTCCCATTATACAAGGCACAGTTATCGAAAATCAATCGCATGTCGTCCGCAAAGTCGGTCGGCCACGTGTACTTCTTCCCGTCCAACTTCTCTTTCACTTTACCGAGATCCATCGGGTTCTTCACGATCTCGTAATAATCAGGGATGCCAAGCTTTACCGCGTCAACGGGTTGCGTGAAAATCCAGTGGAATTTGTTTCTTTTCACGTGGTTCAAAACGTCTCTGCACGATTTGATCAACACGTTTCTCCTCTTTTGTCGTTCGTCCTCAATTTGCGCTTCTCTCAACATCCGTCGATTCTTAATGATGCGTCCATCGCGCATTCTCTTGTGCGAGCGGTCAGAACCGAGACTCATGCCTGCCGGCTTCACCGTTCTGTTCGCGTATGGGTCCGGTCTTCTCGCGCTGTACGCATCTGGTGGCGGTAACATGTCGTTGAACATGTCATCGTACTGGTTGAACCCGCCTGGTCTCACGCCGCCGCTCGCTCGTAACTGTTCTTGTTTTCTCTCCGCCGCTTCTTTCTTCTGCCTCTCGATTTCCTCGACTCTTCTCTTTGCATTTGCAATCTCCTCCAATTTCTTTTTCAACTCTTGTTTTGCTAATTCTTTTTCTCTTTTTTTCATCGCTTTTCGTTGTTTTTTCCTCTCCGCTAACTCTTCCTCCGTGCACTCTTCGTCCGTCTTATCGCCACCGGCTAATGGAATCTCCAACACCGGCGTCGCAATAATCGACTCGACTTTTTGAAGGATGGCAGGATCCACTTCTTGCTTTGCCGGTGGTTCAGGTGGCGCAGACTGTTCCGGTTTCGGAACTGGCGCGACTGGTGCGACTGGCGCGGCGGCGGCGTGTCCTCCTCCTCCCGAGTACGGCTCCGCAACTTTGTGTCGATCAAAAATCCCAGACCGCCACGACATCGGATCAACGCCCCCATTCGCCATCGACCCATGACTTTTCTTCCTCCCTTTCATCTCTTGCCAGTTCTCTTTAAAGTGCTCAAACTCGCTCGATTTAATAAAGGCAAAACCTTTCGGGCACCTCAAGGCGAGCGTTCTCGAGAGCAAAAGTTCACCTTTTTCAGCCGGTCTCGCGCCGCTCGGGTAGTACTCCTCGTCGTCCTCGTCTCCTAATTCCGTTTTCTCCGCGACTTCCGCGTCTTCTTTCTCTTTCTCTTCCTGCGCGGCTTTCTCCGCCGGTCGGACGCCGCCGTTTCGCGTCATTTTTTTATTGTCTTTTTTTCTCTTCTTTCCACTTCTTCTTCCTCTCACGAAAGCTTCTTCTTCTCGAGTCGACGAATTTCTTCTTCTCCTTCGCTTTGTTGTTGTAGCTCCTCTTCGCTTTTAATACTACTCTGTTGTTGTTGTTGTTGTTGTTTTCAGGAGGAGAGAGAAATAAAAAAGATTCGTTTCGTCGTCAGCGTCGTCTCTTCGCGTTGTACTAATCGCAAAAGCGCTTCAAAGCGCAGAGGAATTCGAGAGAGAGGCGGATGTGATCCTGATGTGACTAATCGAATCGACGTAATTCTCTCTCTCTCTCTCTGACGACGACGATGGACAAACAAAGACGGTACAAAAAGTTGTTCGCGCTGCTCAAACAACTCTTGAAACTCCCAAAGCGTGTTGTTGTTCGGTATACAAACGTACCTTTTCTTATGTAAAGTTTTTTATGTGTGTGTGTTAATGCGCGCGCCGCACAAATATACAAGAGGAAAATCTCTCTAATTTTGCGGCTGCCTTTTCATAAAAGAAAGAAAACTTCAATTCAACGTGATGATGACGACGACAGAGTAATTAAAATTGTCAAAAGAAAACGACCTTTATTTTCAAAATGTCTAATACTAAAAGCTATGGTGCTCTTCGTCGTCGTCGCCGCCGCCGCGAGTGATGAAACCACTAGTACTACTACTACTCGTTGCTACTACTACTCGAATAAGAAGAAGAAAAAGAAGAACACGAGGGCGGATCCGCGCTTTTCTTTCCCAAACAAACGCTCATGTGCCCGCCGTGTTCTAACATTCTCAAAAACACCGCTTGGAAGCCGAACGAGTGCGCCGCTTCCACGCCTTTGACTTTGTCGTGGTAGTGGTACGGGGTCGATGGGTCGGGTTCGATGCCAAAACCGTATAAATCGACGGATTCGCAGGTGAGCATGGCAAAATATAAACCTTCCACGCCGGTTGGTGGGGAGTTGCGGCCTTTGACCGAGACGGCTTTGAGGTCGGCGAACGCGAGGTACGCTTTTTTGTATTGGCCTCGCGCGGCGCCGGCGAATTCGGGCGCCATGAAGTAAATTTTTTCCTCGCTGCCCCATTTTTTGTACAGAGCGTCCATGCTTTTTGCAGCACCAGCACCGAAGAGGAGCAACGCGTCTTCGGACGCACCTCTTGGTTTCCGTCGCAACCACGTTCGGGTCCACGCGTTGTTGATAACTCTGAAGGTGGTTTTCGAACCGACTTTGTTTTCGAAACCGACGGTTGGACCGTCGTTGAAACGGAAAACGGCGTCGTGCGCGTCGATGGCCTCACCATAATTGGCGTTTAAGTTGCTGCCACCGTTTCCCACTACCGCACAGGACTTGAACTGCTTTTCGCGTAAATCTTCCGTCGGTAACACTTCTGGATTGTTCTTGCCGCTCGGATGGTACTTGTTACAATTTTGCGCCTTTGTCACTAAAATTCTCTTCACGTTTGCTTTCTTCCATTCCGGCGTTTTCGGTATCCACAACTGTGGGAGAACGAAATCGAACGACTCTTTCAGTTTCTTCAAGTTCATGGCTTCTTTGGCTGCCGCGCCAACGCGATGGTCTGCGGTCGGGAGGAACGTATTGCCACCGGCGCTCGAGTCGGTACTCTCGTCCTCGCCGCCGCCGTCGGTATCGTCCCCTTCCTCGTCGCTCGCACTCCCACCACCAAAACTATTACTATTACTACTACTACTACTACTACTACTTCCTTTAGAAGATGATCGCGAGCGGCTTCTTCTTCGTCCTTTTCGTGCCGTTCCTACGACGCCGGCGGTGGTCGCTTCTTCTCCTTCTTCGTCTGCGTTGTTGTTGTTGTTCAACTCTTCCTCGTCCTCCTTCTCATACGACGACGACGAGGAGGAGATGTCTGCTGAAACGCGCATCGTTTTATCCTCCTCTCGAGTCGTCGCATCTCTCCCCCAGTTCGACGACGACGACGACGCAAAACTTCCAATCAATCGCACACCCATCGCGAATACTCCATTTTCATCACCATTTTCATCACCGTCGTTGATGAGAAACTCTTTGACGATAAAGACGAAAAGCGAGACGCACAGAGCGAGTCTGCACACGCGATAATACGATTTTCTTTTATTAATTCTTCTCGACGACCCAGCTGCTGCTCTTCTTGGAACGGAGGCGCCCATTCCTTCTTTGTCTTCTTAGTCTTCGCAAATGCGCGAAGTGTTTTTGTGTGGTGTGTGAGAAGAGAGAAATCACTCAAAGATTTTAAAATATTACACTTTCGAAATTTTCATCACGAGCATCATCAATCACAACATCTGATCGTACTTGGTGTTATCCTCGTCGTATTCCGCGCGTTTCTTTTTATCGCTGAGAATAGAAAACGCGAACGCGATTTGCTTGAACCTCGTTTCCGCCTGTTGGAGTTTCGCGGCTTCGTCTTTCGCAGCGCGGTGGTGTTGTTTGTCCGGATGCCACTTCATGGCTTGCGTTTTGTACGCTTTGGCTATTTGTATCGGACGAGCGGTTTGTCGACAGTCGAGGAGTTTATAAAGTTTTGGGGTTTGGGATGATTCGCCGATATCCTCATCTTTATCGTTGTCGTCGTCGTCGTTCAAATCGACGTCGGAGCCGTAGCGTCCTTTTTTCTTGCCCCGCGCTTTTCTGTTCATGGTGGAAACGAGCTTGGCCAACTTTTGCACTTTTCGAGCGATGATCGGATCCTCCGGTGATAGCATTTGCGCTAAACGGATAGACTCGAACGCTTTCATACGTTTGTTGCCTAAGAGATAGATATCGTGCGAAATGACGTGCGCTTCAACGTTGTTGGCGTGTAAGAGTAACGCCTCCTTGGCACTTTTCAACGCCGTCTTTGCCAGTCGATTACGGTCGAGTTTTTCTCGGTTTGTTTCTCCGGCATTCGTCGATGAATACTCGAATCCACGTTCATTCAGAACAGTAGACGATGATTCTGAATCCGAACCCGAGGATAACGCGTCGTCTTCTTCGCTGCCACTACTCGTTCCGGAGGAAGCGCCCCCCGAATACGTTAAGATTCCTACCAGACTGGACGCGCGAACGACGAGAATATTCGCGCGAAACCGCGTCGGTTGTCGACCCATGGATAGTTGTTCCAGGACATAATCGCACTTTTCCACGCACAACTGATGCTCCTCTTGATCTGCTAAACTTTCGATGGATTCTGAAATCGTTTCGATTTCTCTTAATCGGTTCGCGAGCGTCTCGCATTTTTGCGAGTGTTTCAAAAGTTCTTCGTCGCACTCGTGCTCTAAGCTCGATGCTTCTAAACATCTCAACGCACCGCTCACGTCGTTTACTCTCCACTTACACTCGGCGAGAAGGTACAAACGATCGATAGAGTCTCTGGGAAGTTTGTTTTCGCACTCGTCCAAGGCGAATAAGACGCGTTGACACTTGATGCAATTTTCCACGTACTCAAATCGCGCGTTATTCTCAAAAGGAGACATCGAAGTCGTTAGAATTTGTCTCAACATCTCCTCGCTCGCGATTAAGTTCTCCGCGTTCTTTTCCGCGTTTCCTTTCAAAAATTCCGCTTCTTCAAAGAGAGCTTTTCTCAGTTCGCCTTTGCGCGTCGCCTCGTTCTGCTTATTCGCGCGTTCCGTTTTACTCTTCAAAAGTGCCCTGGCCTCTTCTCGTCCTTTCGTAGCTTCCGCGTGCGTCTGGTCGATGTGTCGTAAAATAAACTCGTACATTTCCATCGCTTTCGTTTCGTTATTTAACTTCATTTGCGCCTTGGCGCCTCTCGTCAAAGCCTTCTCGTATTTCGGGTCGAGTTTCAGAGCGTTGTCGCAATCCTCCGCGGCGATGACGTATCGTTCCAACTTCAACGCACAAAACGCCCTGTTTACGAAGTATACCGCTTTCTTCGGTTCTAATCTGATCGCCTCCGTGTACGCCTCGAACGCGTGTTCGTGATCTTCGCGTCTTTGATTTTTAGTACCATTTTTCCTTTCCCTTGCTGTTTTCAAACATTTCGAACCGAGATCGTTCGCCTCGTCCGCTTTCTTCTCGTCGTACTCTCCGTCCTTCCACCACTCTTTTTTCGCGTTGCGATCGATCACCGAAGTCTTCTTTCCCGCCGTTAAAGTTTTTTCTTCTTCATTCTCCTTCCCCGCGATCTCGGCCAACTCCACGGTTAACTTTCGCATCTGTTTCAACATGCGTTGCACCTCGGGAGTGTCAAACGCCCCCACTTTTTTCGCCTGAAATACGAAATCTGTATACTTTTCCATCCTGTATATTTCTCCGGCTTCGATCGGGTCCATCGGACATAAACTGTCCACGATCATCTCAGAGGTGATTTTTCTCTCAGATCTCTCTCGTTTTCAACTTCCTCGTCAAAGCGTGTCGTGGTAAAATAGAAGAAGAAGAAGAAAACGAACAGAGAAAGAAAGAAAGAAAGAAAGAAAGAAGAAAAATAAGGGAGAAAACAGAGAAGCGTTTTTTTCGAAAAGAAGAAGAAAAAGAGATCGAAAGAGAAAAAAAGTCAAGTCTCAAATTCAACAGATTTTTAACCGCCCCCTTCCGTAAATAATTCACAACGATGCGCGCAGCAGCAACAGCAGCAACAACAGCAACAAAGAATCATCATCATCATCAGAACAACACGAAGAAGAACAGATCGAACGATCGCAAAATACTCCTCAGATCTGTTCTTCTCAGTCAACGAGGGGGAAAAGCGACGAATTCGTTTTCGACGGCGGCTTTGAGAGATGAGAAGAGGGGAAGACAATCAAAATTTTCCTCCTCCTTTTCGCCGGTGATGGCGGCAGCATCAGCAGGGAGAGACCAACAACAACAAACGAAGACCAAAGCGTCGGCGAAAGAAACCGGCGTGGACGTGTGGCCGTCCGGTGAAGCGCACGATCACATGACGTTTTGCGTTTTTGGCGCCTCTGGTGATCTCGCGAAGAAGAAAATCTACCCTTCGCTTCTCGCGTTATTTTACGAAGGGAGACTGCCAAAGTCGTTTTCGGTGTTCGGGTACGCGCGATCGAAAATGACCTCGGAGGAGTTTCGCGAGAGAATACGAATGAGTTTAGGATGCAGAATAGACGCGAAGGAGAACTGCGATGAATTTATGGAGGAGTTTTTGAAGCGATGCGAGTACGTGCACGGGAACTACGACGAAGGCGCGGATTTCGAAAAGTTAGACCAAGAGATGTTGAAGACGGAAGAGGGGAAGAAAGCGATGAGAGTGTTTTATTTATCCATACCGCCGTCGATTTTTGTACCGGTGGCGCAAATGAGTTCCAGATACGTGCAATCGAAAACCGGGGAAACGAGAGTGATCGTGGAGAAGCCGTTCGGAAGAGATTTGGAAAGTTCGAGAGCTTTGACGAAAGCTTTAGCCGCGGAGTTGAGCGAAAAGCAAACGTACAGAATCGATCACTACTTAGGGAAGGAGTTGATTGAAAACTTGACCGTTCTGAGGTTTTCGAACATTATGTTTCAACCGTTGTGGAATAGAAATTACATTCGCAACGTGCAGATTAATTTTTCGGAGGATTTTGGTACCGAAGGCAGGGGCGGCTATTTCGATAACTACGGCATCATTCGAGATATCATGCAAAATCACTTGTTACAGATTATGGCGTTGTTTGCGATGGAAGAACCGGCATCGTTGGACGCGGAGGATATTCGCGACGAAAAAGTTAAAGTAATTCGATCGATTCGGGATATCGATATCGACAACGTCGTTCTGGGACAATACAAAGGGAAAACGAGCGGCTCGAACGTATTTCCTGCGTATTTGGACGACGAAACCGTTCCGAAAGGTTCGAATTGTGCCACGTTCGCGGCGATCGCATTATTCATCGACAACGCGAGATGGGACGGCGTCCCGTTTTTGATGAAAGCGGGAAAAGCTTTACACAAGAGAGGGTGCGAAATTCGAATCCAGTTTCGACACGCGCCGGGGAACATTTACGCCGATAAGAAATCGAAACCAATCTCGAGAGGCGGCGGAGGTACCGCGGGAGACTCTTCCAACGCGCAGTGCAACGAGTTGGTCATTCGTATTCAACCAGATGAGGCTATTTACTTGAAAATTAACAACAAAGTTCCAGGTTTAGGGCACAAGATGGACCGATCAATTTTAGATTTGACGTACAAATCGAAATACTCCGTCGGCGAGTTACCGGACGCTTACGAACGTCTCATCTTGGATGTCATTCACGGCGATAAGAGATTGTTCATCCGTAACGACGAGTTAGAAGCCGCGTGGAAGTTGTTCACACCGTTGCTTGAAACCATCGAATCCGAAAATATCCCGCCAGAGTTGTACCCGTACGGTTCCAGAGGTCCGATCGGCGCGCACTATTTGGCCAGTCGCTGGAACGTTCGATGGGGCGATACCAACTAATACGAAGAGGTACGATGAAAAAAAATGAATGCATACACGAGAGAGAGAGAAAGAGAGAGAGAGATGTTATCACAACATTGTCACTCCGCGCTGTTGCTTTTACTATTATTACTACTACTACTATTACTACTATGTTATAAATGATATGCGTTTTAAAAATGAAACTGCTCTACTCTGACGTTTACATATGATATTGTCACACCACGGTGAAAAAGAAGCGCAATTGGACCTTTTTACGGCACTTTCTCACACCAACTCCTGCGAAAATAAAACCGAGAGATACACTTACCGGAGAAAGAACAGAGAAGAGAATGTCTTTTTGCCGCTGCGGGCGATCATCGAAACTCTCGTCGACACGCAGAATTTCTTTCTTCCTCGTCGTGGCTGTCTTTTTCCTCTCTCTTCATTCCTCTTTCGCGCAAGAGTTTGAGGATAAAGAGAAACTCATGGACGAACTCGATCGCTTGAAAACATTCACGGAGACGAGAATAAAAAACAAAGAGACGGTTTTACAGGCGAAAAAAGACGCCTGGGACAGAGAGGAGAAGTTGGATAAGAGTTTGGACGGGTTAGAGTTGGAGGATAAGTTGGAGAGGCAGTTTGAGGCGGATTTAGAGCAAGTGAAAGCGCTAGGAGGCGTGGTTAACCGACGGATGCTCAAAGAAGCTTATTAGATAGATGGAGAAGAAGGAGAAGAAAAAGAAGACAAAGAAGAAGAGAGCAGAAGTTGAGTACGTGGTATTGTTAGTATTGATGATGATGCTCTGTGATTATTAATATTACCCTTCTTTGTCTTCTTTTTCTTCTTCTTCTATGGAATATTATATGTGTTTTGTTAAAATCAGTTGATCTCGTACAAAACCTTCCCTCGACTTTTACCGGCTTCCAAATAGTCGTGACCTTCTTTCGCTTGATCCAACGGAAAGCATCTGTCCACCGCCACCTTCAACTCACCAGATTTAATCCAACCGAAAATATCGTTCGCTCTCCACATCAACTCCTCTCTCGTTTGCGTGTAGTCGTTCAATTTTGGTCGCGTTAAAAACGCTGATTTGTTGATTAACTTCAACGGCGGAAAGGCCGGGACGGCACCGGAAGCGTTGCCGAAAGAGACAAAGATGCCTTTGGTGGCCAAGACTTCAATCGAGGTTTCCCAAGTCGCTAACCCGATCCCGTCAATGACGCACTTCACGCCTTGCCCGTTTGTGATTTCCATAACTTTTGGGACTAAATCCACCGAGGAGTAGTCTTCGTACGAAGTCCCGGGTGCTTCGTCGTAGACAATCAACTCATCCACGCCAGTACCTTTGGCAATATCCACCTTAGACTTAGAGCACGTACCGATGACTTTATATCCTTTTAACTTTGCCATTTGCGCGGCCCATTGGCAGGTCCCGGAACCGGTGCCGTGGATGAGCATCCACTCGCCCGGTTTGATCAACTGCGCGTGCGCGGAGTGGGTCAAGTAATGCGCCGTCATGCCTTGTACCCCGCACGAAACGGCCACATCTAACGGAATCTCTTCAGGGACGGTAACAACCTTATGCGCTGGAACCGCAGTGTACTCCGCGTACGTTTGAAACACCGAAGAATACGCCACTCTGTCGCCGACTTTCACGCCTTGCGCTTCCGCCTCCGGCGACGTCGCCGCGACGAAACCGCCGCCTTCTTGGCCGCCAATAAAAGGTAAGTCTCTCTTATACAAACCCGAGCGGTGATAGGTATCGATGAAGTTGATCCCGGAGAATTTGTTCTTGATCAACACCGACCCCGGGTTCAGCTTTGGCGTCGGGTAATCTTTCTCGATTTTCATCACCGAGGACGGTCCGGTTTCGCGAATCACCGCAGCCGTCTGTTTTATTTTATTATTGGGGAGAGAGAAAGTTAAAATGATACGTGTGCTAATTTGCGCGCGTGTGAATGAATCATCGCCATCATCGTCGTCAAAATCGTTTAGCGAGAGCGCCGCAACAGCAACAGCAACAGCAACAGCAGCATCAGCAGCGGCGAGAAAGAGAGGCGGCGAAGAGATGATGAGAGACCTTTTAGAAACGAACTTTTTCCCGAGCGCAGACAAAACAATAAAACAATAAAACAAAGACGACAAAAAAACGACGACAACCCACCATGACGTTGGAACGGACGAATAAGAACACGGCTTGCCGAAGCCCGTTTGAGCAGCGGCGAGCGAATTCAACGCCGCCCGGGAGCCTCTTCGTAAGATGGAGTGGTATGCAACCATTTTATTTATTTTGTATGTCGTTTTCTGGTGGATAAGCCGTCAAAACGACTGAAATTCAGTCAGTCTGTCAGTGTGAAGGAAAAAAAAGTGAAAAATAAAAATCATCTCAGAACTATTATTTTATATGGTCACACAACGCGCTAACTAATAATCTATCTATTAACTAACTAAGTAATAATCTATCGTCACTACTCTTTCTATTCTATTCTCTTTTTACTCGTCGTTAAAAAAGAGTCATCTTCTATTATTGTTTGAACAAAACTTCATCCAACCAAGACGTTTCGACGAGCGATAAACGTTTCTTTTTGTCCGTCGAAGCGGAGGAGCCGAGCGAGAAGACGACGCTGGATTTCGACTCGTATTCTGCGCGCATTTTACGCGCGAGCACGTCGTCGGTGTCGTGGACTATTCGAGCACCGAATGCCGAGACGGCTTTATTATTTTTGTCTTCTTGGGAAAGTTCTTTTGTCGTTGTTTCGCCGAAGCTTTTGAAAGACCGGTTTGCTTCTTTATTCGTCTCGGGAACGATGACTTCGTCCGGTTGGTTTTCTTCTCGTCGAAGGACGAACGCTGGGAACCCACTCGGGACTCGCGCGTTGATCGAACCTTCGTTGTTCGTGTACACTTGAACGTTCGTGACTCTCGGGGCGAAATGTATGGATATATCACCACCATTATCGCTTCCTTGACTTCGCGCGTCAATCGTCACTTCCGCGTCTTCGTCCCCGCATTCCACGTTTTCTAACGATATGTCACCACCATTCGTGATACATTTGGTATTCCCACTCGCGCGAAAATTCTTCTTCGAGCGTATCTCGCCTTTCTTCGTGTGCAACTCGCAATCGTGCACGAAAACGGAATCAATGTGAATGTTACCAGCCGTTCCGGCGTCTATTCGCAAATCGTTCGCTACCACTCTCTTGGCAATCACGTCGCCACCGTTCGTTTTAATCGACGCGTTCGCTTGTATCGTTTCGCATAAGACATCACCGTTTAACGTTTCCACGTTCACGTACGCACCTTTGACGCTCTTTAAGAATTGCACGCATGCCGGCGGCGATGATGATGCTGCCGATCGCGCATCGTCCGTTCCGTCCTCGTCGGTTTCGTCGTCGTCCTCGTCCACCACCGTCACGTCCACGCTCGCCTCGGCGATATTCGCGTCCACCGTCAACGAACTCTTCTTCCCCATCAGCACGTCTAAAGATACAAATCGAGGTGGAATTTTGCACTCGATGACGACCTCGTTGTTGTTGTTGTTGTTGTTGTTGTTGTTGTTGTTGTCTTCGTCTTCTTCTTCGTCTGAGACGGTGTATGCGTACACGTCGCCGTTCTCGAGCTTTTCCGCCCGCAGTCGTAATCGCCCACCACTCCCACCGCCTTC
>Ga0209091_10003108_pt1 | contig 13476 bp, 10 predicted proteins | sample ArcticOcean_MG_C_6_FD_187438 | JGI IMG/M metagenome (GOLD analysis project Ga0209091, IMG submission 187438) | Marine microbial communities from western Arctic Ocean - ArcticOcean_MG_CB8_128 (SPAdes) (version 2) | ecosystem: Environmental > Aquatic > Marine > Oceanic | place: Arctic Ocean...
AATCATGTCCTTTTTCAAACGTTATGGAATTATTAGGAGGAAAATGGAAAATTTTTATTATTGCAAGAATCTATGAAAATAAGAAAATAAGATTTAATGAGCTTAAAAAAATAGTAACTAATATCAGTTCCCAAGTTTTGGCAAGAAAACTTGATGAAATGAGAAAAGATGGTTTGGTTGTTAAAATTATTAATAAATCTCAAAACGTAGAATATAAATTAAGTGAATTCGGAAATTCAGCAATACCAATAATATCTGCTTTAAAAAAATGGAGCTTGGGTAGAAAAAAAGAAATTTCAAAAATAGTTCAATTAACTAAGTAATGTTATTTTTGATTTAAAATTTTTTTAGCTGGATCTGTTTTTTTTATCCATGATTTAGGGATTGATTCAACACCTTTTAAAGCTGCAAAATAAGCACCAACAAAATTCACTCTAGAACAGTTACAGCCACCAGCTTTGATAGTTCTTAAAATTGCACCCTTATAACTTGAGGAATTAATAATTGAGTGAATTGAACTATTGAAAGTTCCCGGATAACTACACGCCATTCCTAATTTTTTAACTACTATTGGGTGAGGTTTTGATTTTAATTTTTTTACTTTTTTAATGTCCTCAACAACACTTTTAAAATATGAATTTTTTTTGAACTTTTTTAAGAAGTCATTTATGGGATCTTTAGCGCCCTTTAGAGCTAAATCTATTATATGAAACTTAGCTAAAGCATACTTAAGGCTTATTTTTGAAACAGTAACTGTCGAGATAATTTTTTTTAAGCTATTAAAATTATATCCATATAAAAAATAGGGTAGAGCAGCACAGTAACCATCAGACTCGTTTACTTTTGCACCACCTGTTAATTTCTTTCTAGCTTTAATGTTTTTAACTGTTTCAATGATATTTTGGTGTATCCAAGGTCCTTTAATTATACCTCGCCAATCTTTAACTTTTCTATATTTAGCTCTTAGATTAAGGTTCTTCCAATACACACTTCCTGGACCAAAGTTTTTTGTAATATTTTTTTTAAATCTTTCTTCTATATTTTCATGTCCTTCAACTAATGTTTTGAACATGACTTGACCAACCTCATTATAGCCTGAAACTTTTCCAGTTTTAATATTGTAAAAGGGACTTTTACTGTTTTTTAAGAAAGTAAAATCCTTCTTTCCTTTAATATAAGTTAGTAGTTTTTTTTGGTTATAAACCCAGTGTAAAGGTCTGGCTGCAGCATCAGCAACAGTAGCTCCTAAGAACACATGTAGATTATTTTTCACTTTGATTAATGTGACAAATGTTTTTCAGCTTCAAGTGCTGCCATACAACCCATACCTGCAGCAGTTACAGCTTGTCTAAAAGTTTTATCTTTTACGTCACCTGCAGCGTAAACCCCAGGGATATTAGTTTCGGTAGAATCTGGTTTAGTAATTAAATATCCTTCTTTATCCATATCTAATTGTTCTTTAAAAAGAGCTGTTGCTGGATCATGACCAATTGCAATAAATAGACCATCTATTTTTAATTCATCAATTTTATTAGTTTTAAGATTTTTAACTTTAATACCAGTAACATTTTTAGGCTCACCATCACCGATTACTTCTTCGACAGCACTATCCCAAATAATTTCAACTTTTTTATTTGCCATTAATTTTTTCTGAAGCATTTTTTCAGCTCTTAAAGTATCTCTTCTATGGATTAGTTTTACTTTTGATGCAAATTTTGTAAGAAACATTGCTTCTTCAACAGCAGCGTTACCACCACCTACAACGGCCACAATTTTTTCTTTAAAGAAAAAGCCATCACATGTTGCGCACGCTGAAACACCATAACCTCTATAAGCTTGTTCAGATTCTAGATTTAACCATCTTGCTTGTGCGCCTGTAGAAATTATAATGCTATCTGCAGTATACCTCTGTCCACTATCACCAACTGCTTCAAAGGGCGTAGATTTTAAATTTACTGAACTGATATGGTCTTCAATCATTTCTGTTCCAACAGCTTTAGCTTGGTCTTTCATTTGATCCATTAACCACGGACCTTGAATTACATCAGAAAAGCCCGGATAATTTTCTACATCAGTTGTTGTAGCTAATTGTCCACCAGGTTCAGATCCATATACTAAAACAGGGCTTAGCATTGCTCTCGCCGCATAAACAGCAGCTGTGTATCCAGCAGGACCAGATCCAATTATTAAAACTTTTGTGTGTTTTGTTGGATTATCACTCATACAAAAGTTATATAAGGTTAAATGACAAAATTAAAAGGTATATTATTAACTCAGGGCATGCACGGTATGATCAGCCAAGTAGAAGGTTTAGCAAAAGCTTTAGACATAGATTTTACACACTACAAGGTTGAACTAAATCATTTTTGGAAAGTAATTCCACCTAAGTTAACACCAATTTCTCAGAGTGTTTATAAAAAAATTGATCATGATGATTTTGATGTGATTATCTCCTGTGGGCGTAAAAGTGTTATTCCTTCAATTTATTTAAAAAACACATCAAATAAAAAAGTATTTAATATCCACATTCAAGATCCAAAAGTAGATTTAACTCATTTTGATTTCATTGTAGCTCCAGAACATGACGTAATAGAAGGTCCAAATGTCATTACTACAAAAGGGGCAATTCACTACCTTACAGAAAATGAGATTAATGAAAATAAAGATTATCTAAATTCATTTATTAAAAAAGATAAAAGAAAAATTTGGGCTTTAATCTTGGGAGGTCCCACGAAGTATTATGATTATTCGACAAAAAATATGAAACATATTTTTACAATTTTATATAAATTAATAAAAAAACATGACTTCCAACTTGTTGTGATCCCATCTATGAGAACACCAATCAATACTATTCATTACGCAAAAGAATTTTTTGGTGACAATCATACAGTTATAAAAAATGTTGATAAAAAAGCATATTTATCAGCTTTAGCAATTTCTGAAAATATTACAGTTACATGTGATTCTAGCTCGATGATATCTGAAGCTGCATTAACTGGAAAGCCAATTTATGTAGCTAATATTTTACCAAAAAAAAATGATAAAAGATTTCAAAGATTTAGGAATTTGTTTAGAGAATTAAATATAACTAGAAATTTAGGAGAAGAGATAGAAATTTGGAACTATCAAAAACTTAATGAAACGAATAGAGTTGCAGGTATTATTAAACAAAAAATTAATTTCTAATGACATTTTTAAATTCAATTCAAAATCAATCAAAAAAACATGAATTTCCTTTTGATCATTGGGAGTATAATAATGCGCTAACTGATGAGGCAATAAAAGAAATTATTACAGCAGATATTCCAGATGTAAGTAAGCATAATCTTAATTATGATGGAACAAGAGCAATTGATGGGGGTGCTGCGGAATTTAGGGAAGGAATAGCATCTGGAGGCAAAGCAATAAAATTTAGATGCTTTGTAACAAAAGATAACGCTTCACAATTTCCAAATTTAGTAAAATTTATTAATGAACTTCAGTCAAAAGAAACACAACAAACAATTTCAAAAATGATTAATAGAGACCTATCAAACTCTTATGTTAGACTTGAGGTAATTTGTGATAGAGAAGGTTTTTGGTTAAAACCTCATTGTGATATTAAAGAAAAATTAATGTCAGGGTTAGTTTTTATTAACAGTACTAACGAATCTGAGGATTTGGGTACAGATTTTTATAATGAAAAATTAGAGAAAGTAAAAACGGTGCCCTATAAACATAACTATGGCTATCTTTTTACAAGCGGACCGAATACTTGGCATGGTATGGAAAAGAAAAAAATAATTAAAGAAAGACGATGTATTCAGGTCAATTATGTGACTTTTGAAACTGACTGGAAGGTAGAATAAGAATTATGGAAAAGATGGAAAACCAAAATAATAATATTAAAGAATTTACTTTTTTAGGAAAAAGTATGGAAAATATTTCAATTATTTATGGAATATTTCTGATTATTTGGGGAATAGCCGTAAGCTTTATTAGTAGTAGTAATTCTCTGACATCATTCATTCCATCTGTATTTGGGATACCAATTTTATTATTTTCTATCTTAAGTGTTAAATTTCAAAATAAAAAAAAACTATTTATGCATATAGTTGTAACATTTGGTTTAATTGTATTTATTGGTGGTTTAGATTTTTCAAGAGGATTAATAAAAGGCACATCGTTTAATAATATTTGGGCAGACACCTCTAAGCTAATGATGCTTATAACTGGGTTAATATTTACTTTTTTATGCGTAAAGTCTTTTATTTTTACACGTAAAAATAAAATATAGTAATAATTATTTAAAATTAAATATCCTGAAGTGAAGTTACGGTAATTTCTTTTGTTTTTAATGATCTTATACTTTTTAAACAAGCTTGAGCAGTTGACATGTTAGTACAGTATGGAACTTTATTAACTAGTGTTGCTCTTCTTAACGCCATTGCATCATGAAGACGATGTTCACTATTTCCACCCCCGGTATTTATAACTAACGCAATTTTTTTAGAATTTAATACATCAACAATATGAGGTGATCCTCCACTAACTTTATTTATTTTTTTACATTTAATACCATGATTACGAATATAATCTGCCGTTCCACCAGTTCCACATAGTGTAAAATTTAGTTTTAGTAATTGTTTAGCTAGATCAACACCTTCATCTTTATGACTATCTTTAAGCGATATAAACGCTAAGCCTTTAGTGGGTAGAGAGTTTGAAGCAGCTATTTGGCTTTTTGCATAGGCCATACCAAAGTCTTTATCAAAGCCCATAACTTCACCTGTTGATTTCATCTCAGGTCCCAGCAGTACGTCACTATTTGGAAATTTGTTAAAAGGGAATACTGCCTCTTTAACCGCATACATGCCTTTAGATTTATCTTTTAAATTAAATTTAGATAGTTTTTCGCCAGTCATTACTCTTGAGGCAATTTTTGCAAGTGGCAATCCTTTTGCTTTAGATACGAAGGGTACCGTTCTACTTGCTCTTGGATTTACTTCGATTACATAAATCTCATCTTTTTTAATAGCAAATTGAATATTCATAAAACCCACAACATTTAAAGCTAAAGCTAATTTTTTTGTTTGAATTTTTATTTCAGATATTAGTTTTGGTTTAATAGATATAGGAGGTAATGAGCACGCAGAATCCCCAGAGTGAATGCCAGCTTCTTCAATATGCTGCATTATTCCAGCAACAAACACTTCTTTGCCATCAGATATTGCATCAACGTCTACTTCCATTGCATGGCTTATAAATTTATCAATTAATATTGGGTTCTCTTCTGCGGCTTTAAATGCTTCTTCTACAAAGTTTTTTAGTTGGCTTTTTTCATGAACAATTTCCATTGCTCTTCCACCTAAGACATAAGAAGGTCTTACCATTAATGGTAAGCCAATTTTTTCTGCAATCTTAATTGCTTCTTTGTACGTTTTGGCTATACCGCTTTCTGCTTGTTTTAATTTTAATCTATCAAGTAACTTTCTAAACCTATCTCTATCTTCAGCTAAGTCTATTGATGTATACTGTGTTCCTAAGATTGGTAGCCTGTTATCGTTTAAAAATTTAGCAAGTTTAATTGGTGTTTGGCCACCAAACTGAACAATAATTCCTACAAGATTTCCTTTTTGCTGTTCTTTTTTAATAATATTATAAACATACTCTTCTTTAAGAGGCTCAAAATATAGCCTATCACTTGTATCGTAATCTGTTGAAACTGTTTCTGGGTTACAATTAACCATTATAGTTTCAAAGTTACTATCTTTAAGGGCATAACTTGCTTGGCAACAACAATAATCAAATTCAATACCTTGACCAATACGGTTAGGCCCACCCCCTAATATTATGATCTTTTTTCTTGAAGAAGGCTCTGCTTCACATTCTGAATTTAACGAAAAGTTTCTTTGATACGTTGAATACATGTAAGGAGTAAAAGATTTAAATTCAGCAGCACAGGTGTCTACTTTTTTATAAACAGGCAATACTTTTAAGGCTGTTCTTTTTTTTCTTACTATATCTTCAGAAATTTTAGTGATTTCAGAAAGTTTTTTATCAGAAAAGCCTATTGATTTAATTCTATTAAATTCATTATAGTTTTTAGGTAGACCTTTTTTTTGTAATTTTTTTTCTTCATTAACAATCTCTCTAATTTGTTCTAAGAACCAAGGATCTATCTTACAGAGTTGGTGAATTCTTTTAATGTTTATTTTTTTTCTAAATGCTTCTGCTGCTAATAAAATTCTGTTGGGGATGTTCTTTCTTAATTCTTTTTCTATTTCTTTTTTACTAAGTGGAAAAATTTTATCTAAACCGGATAAACCGGTTTCAAGTGAAACAAGGGCTTTTTGCAGAGATTCCTTAAAGTTTCTACCAATTGCCATGGCCTCACCAACAGATTTCATTGAAGTTCCAAGAATTGCTTTGGATGCAGGAAACTTTTCAAATGTAAATCTTGGAATTTTTGTTACCACATAATCGATACTCGGCTCAAAAGAAGCTGGTGTTGTTTTTGTAATTTCATTTTTTAATTCATCTAAAGTGTAACCAATAGCAAGTTTAGCAGCAACTTTGGCAATTGGAAAACCGGTTGCTTTAGATGCTAAAGCTGATGATCTTGAAACCCTTGGGTTCATTTCAATGATAACCATTCTTCCATCCTTAGGATTGATTGCAAATTGAACGTTAGATCCTCCTGTCTCCACTCCAATTTTTCTAAGGCAAGCAATCGAAGCATTCCTCATTACTTGGTATTCTTTATCGGTAAGTGTCAGGGCAGGAGCAACTGTAATCGAATCTCCCGTATGAATTCCCATTGGGTCAATATTTTCAATAGAGCAAATAATTATGCAGTTATCCTTTTTATCTCGAACAACTTCCATCTCAAACTCTTTCCATCCCTCGAGACATTCCTCAATTAAAATTTGATTAACAGGAGATTCATGTAGTCCTTCTTTAACGATTTTTAGGTATTCTTTTTCATTCTTTGCAATACCACCACCCAATCCTCCCAAAGTAAAAGCGGGCCTAATTATTGCGGGTAAGCCAATTTGCTTAAGCACTTTAGCAGCATCTTTAATATGATTTACAACTTTAGATTTCGGCAAGTCTAAACCAATATCGATCATATTTTTTCTAAATTTTTTTCTATCTTCTGCATTTGAGATTGCTTTGGAATTTGCTCCAATCAATTCAATTTTGTATTTTTTTAAAATTCCTTTTTTTTCTGCTTCCATGGCTAAATTTAAAGCAGTCTGACCACCCATCGTCGGAAGAATTGCATCTGGTTTTTCTTTTTTAAGAATTTTTTCCAAAACCTCCAATGTAATAGGCTCAATATAGGTTTTGTCAGCAACATCGGGGTCGGTCATAATTGTTGCAGGATTTGAGTTAATTAAAACTACTTTATAACCCTCATCTCTTAACGCTTTACACGCTTGCGTTCCCGAATAATCAAACTCACAAGCTTGGCCAATAATAATTGGACCAGCACCAATAACTAATATTTTTTTAAGATCTTTTCTTTTTGGCATTTTTTTTCATATTGTTAATAAATTCTTGAAATAAATAAACACTATCTTGTGGTCCAGGGTTAGATTCTGGGTGATATTGAACTGAAAATATTGGTTTATTTTTTAATCTGATACCCTCAATACAATTATCAAATAATGATTTATGAGTAACTTCAATATTTTTTGGTAAACTTTCTCTAACAACTTCAAAGCCGTGGTTTTGACTAGTAATCTCAACATTATCATGAATTAAATTCTTAACAGGGTGATTTGCACCTCTATGACCTATCTTCATCTTTTTTGTTTTGGCACCTAATGTTAATGCAAGTATTTGATGGCCCAAACAAATACCAAATATTGGTAACTTCTTTTTAATTAAATCTTTAATAATTTTGATAGCGTATCTTCCAGTTGCCGCTGGATCCCCAGGACCGTTTGATAAAAATATGCCATTTGGTTTAAGTGATAGAATTTTTTCAGCTGATGTTTTGCATGAAACGACTGTTACTTTACAATTAAAGTCAGAAAAATATCTTAAAATATTTTTCTTTATTCCATAATCTATTGCAACTACATGAAAAGAAGTTTTGCTATTTTTTTTATAACCTATTTCTTTTTTCCAAGTTTTAAGCCCTTTCCAAACATAATTTTTTTGGGTGGTTACTTTTTCTGCAAGATCAAGGTTTTTTAACCCACTCCATTTTATTGTTGAGTTAGTAAGTTTGCTGATATTAAATTTACCAGTTTTTGAATAACCAATAGTTCCTTTAGGGGTACCTTTATCCCTTATAAAACTAGTTAAACTTCTTGTGTCCAACCCTGTAATTCCAACTATTTTGTTTTTCTTAAGCCATGCATCTAAGTGAAGAAAAGACCGATAGTTTGATGGAGAAGAAATTTCTGAATTAAAAATTACTCCTTTGGTCCATAAATTGTCCGACTCGTAATCTTCTTTATTTGTTCCGACATTACCAATGTGGGGAAAAGTAAAGTTTATAATTTGTCCTGCATACGATGGGTCTGATATAATCTCTTGGTAGCCGGTAAAAGAAGTATTAAAACATACCTCACCAGTTGCCTCTCCTTGATACCCAATACCAATGCCTTTAAAAATCTTCTTGTTTTCAAGAACCAAAATACCTGTATGAATTTGAGAGTTTTTTGAGTTAGACTTGTTTGGTTTTTTGATCAATTACAACTCATGAGTTAAAGGTTAATACAATAATTGATTTATTTTCACAACAGAGATGTATTATAAAATTGTAAAAAAACAATTTTTCTTTTGAAGATTTTCATCTTTGAAGTAAATTAAAAAAATTATGCTATTAAAAGAAACCATTGAAACTGAATACAAACGCGCATTAAAAGCTAAAGATAAAATTAAAATATCAACCTATAGGTTAATACTATCGTCAATTAAAGATTTAGACATTCTCAACAGATCGGGCACCAATAAAAAGGATACCGATGATGAAGATATTAAAAAACTTCTTAAAAAAATGATCAAACAAAGAGCCGAATCGATAGATATTTACAAAAAAAATAATAGAATAGATCTGTTGGAAGTTGAGCAAAATGAATACGATATTTTAATAGGATTTTTACCTAAACAACTTGGCGAAGAAGAAACTAAAAAAATATGCGCAGAGGTAATTTCGAAACTTGGAGCAAGTTCAGTTAAAGACATGGGTAAAGTAATGGGTGAATTAAAAAAGCAACATGCTAACGAAATTGATTTTGCAAAAGCAGGCCCTTTAATAAAAGAATTATTGGGCAATTAATGAAATATCCAAAAGAGTACCTTGATGAAATCAAGACCAGGTTAAAAGTTTCAACAGTAGTATCAAAATCTGTCGTGTTAAAAAAAAGGGGTAAGGAGTATGCTGGTCTATCTCCATTTAAAAATGAGAAAACACCATCATTTACTGTAAATGATGAAAAGGAATTTTATCACTGTTTTGCAACCTCTGAACATGGAAATATTTTTGACTTTGTAATGAAAACTCAAAATTTAAGATTTGGTGAGTCGGTAAAGCATTTGGCAAATCTTGCAGGCATGCAGCCACATATGTTTTCTAAACAAGATGAAGAAAGAGAAAAAAAATGGAAAGAATATGCATTAATATTTAATAAGTATGCCTCGTTTTATCATGAGGAACTTTTAAAAAATGAAAATTTAACAATTGCACGTGATTACTTAAAAGGAAGATCGCTAGGTAAAGACCAAGTTAAAAAATTTAAAATTGGTTACATTGAAAAAAATCCAAATTTTTATGAAAAATTGAAAGATGAATTTAGTGAACAAACTTTACTAGATACGGGACTGTTTTATTTCGATGAGAAGAAAAAAGTTTACGTTGAAAGATTTAAAGGAAGACTTATTTTTCCTATAAATAATATATCAAGTCAAATTATTGCATTAGGAGGAAGAATAATTGAAAAAAGTGATTATCTTGCAAAATATATTAATTCTCCTGAAACTAATTTTTTTAAAAAAGGCTCAAACTTATATAACTTAGATTTTGCAAGAAAACTTTCTAACAAGTTGGATCATATTTATCTTGTCGAAGGATATATGGATGTTGTTGGTTTAAGTAAAAATGGAATAGAAAATGCTGTAGCAAATCTCGGAACTTCATTAACTGATAAACAAATATTAACTTTAAATCAGTTCTTTGATGATATTATTATTTGTTTTGATGGTGACGAAAGTGGATATAAGGCAGCATTGAGAGCAGCTGAAAATTCTATCAAAGAACTAAAACCAGAAAAACAAATTTCTTTTTTGTTTCTACCAGATGGTGAGGATCCAGATAGTTATGTTAATAAAAATGGAAAAATTTTTTTTATAGATTTTACTAAACAAAGCAAGATTTCAATTCATCAATTTATATTTGGCCATTATAAAAAACAAACAGAAAATAATCCGTCGTCAATGGCAATTTTTGAAAAAAAATTAAGATCAATAGCAAATACAATTAAAGATGATTATATTAAAAAATATGTTCTTGAATATTTTTTAGAAAAAATTGCAGAATTAACGCCACATTCAAATCAAAACAAAAAAAACTTTAATTATAAAAAAACAATTAAATCTTTAGATAGTACAAAAAAAATATTTAAAGACAGTCAATCTTTAACAGGCGTTGAATTAAAAGAATTTTCACTGTTATATTTAATAATCAATAACTTAGATTTAATTCAAGAGAATATTCACTTGGTTGAAAGCATGCAGTTATTTACAGAGGTTAACACACAAATTTTTAATGAAATTGTATCCAAACTAAAATCAGGAGAAAAACTACCTGTTAATGAAATGAATATTGATAAACAGCTATTAGATAAAATTGATAAGTTTGCACCGATTAAACATCTTCTTAAAAATAAATCAAAAAATGAATATGAACTAATAGAATTATTGGATGATATTAGAGGAGACCTCAAAAATTATGATTTGGAGAACAGAGTCAAAGAGCTAGAATTGAAATTTTCGAAAGATCCTAGTGAAGCGACTTTTAATGAGCTTAAAAACGAGAAAAAAAAGCAAAATATCAATTAATAAAATAAAATTAGTAATGGATTTTTATTGATTTGACATTATATAAGACTTCCAAACTTATATTACCGTGGAAAGAATTATAACTAAATCATTTGCTAGATTAATGGGTCGAGGCACCCATAGAGGCTTTATAACTTATGAAGAATTAAGCAAATCTTTAGGTAAGAGAAATCTTTCTGATGAAAACTTGTCACAAGCATTTATTCATATTTTAGAAGAAGGTGTTGCTTTAGTAGAAAAAAAAACTGATTACAAAGTTTTAAAAAAAAAAGAAACGTCATCAAAAGAAGAAGGTAAAACAATTGAGAAAAGTGATGACCCTATTAGAATGTACCTTCGAGAAATGGGTGGCGTTGAACTTCTTTCAAGAGAAGGAGAAATAGCCATTGCAAAAAGGATAGAAGCAGGGAAGGATGTAATGCTTATTGCACTATCCCAAAGTCCTATTACCGCACAACAATTTTTTGAATGGCATAATGAATTACAAAAAGATGAAATTTTAGTAAGAGAAATTATAGATATTGATACTAATTACATGGAGGATGAGTCTACTGGTCCAAGTGCTAAACAAAAAAATGCCGGTGAGACAGATGAAAATTCAAATGAAGATGATGATGATGATTTTAATCCTACTCTTGCTGCCATGGAAAGTGAAATTAAACCAAAGGTATTAAAGACAGTATATACTCTAACAAAAGAATATAATAAGTTAATCAAATATCAAAAAGAAAAACTTGATTGTATTTTAAGCTCACAAACTTTTTCTTCATCAAAAGAAAGAGGACATGAAAAAGTTATCGGTGAAATTTTAGAAAATATTAAATCACTTCAATTATCTCCATCAGTCTTGGAGGAACTTGTTCAAAAACATTATACAGAAAACAAAAAAATTGTTTCCCTTGAAAGTAATCTTTTAAGACATGCAATGGATCATAAAATTTCAAGAAATGAATTTATAAAATTTTATGTAGGTAATGAAATCAATCCAAACTTAAAAAAATTCTTAGATACAAATTCAATTTGGAAAGCGTTCTTTGCAAAAAATAAAGATGAATTTAAGAATATTAGAGAAAGACTTATAGAGACAAGTCACAAGCTTGGAATGTCTGTTACTGATTTTAAAAAATTAGTAAGCAGAGTTCAGAAAGGTGAAAGAGAGTCTAGAATTGCTAAAAAAGAAATGGTTGAAGCCAATTTACGATTAGTTATTTCAATTGCAAAAAAATATACTAATAGAGGTCTTCAATTTTTAGACTTAATCCAAGAGGGTAACATAGGTTTGATGAAGGCAGTTGATAAGTTTGAATATAGAAGAGGTTATAAATTTTCAACTTACGCAACTTGGTGGATTAGACAAGCAATTACAAGATCAATTGCTGACCAAGCAAGAACAATAAGAATTCCAGTACACATGATTGAAACAATAAATAAAATTGTAAGAACTCAAAGATTAATTTTAAGTGAGTTTGGGAGGGAGGCTACACCTGAAGAGTTAGCTCAAAAACTAAGAATGCCACTTGATAAAGTTAGAAAAGTACTAAAGATCTCCAAGGAACCAGTTTCGCTCGAAAAACCTGTCGGTGATGAAGAAGATAGTAGTTTAGGAGATTTTATAGAAGACACAAAAGCATTAGCTCCACTAGAACAAGCAATTAAATCTAACTTGGGTGAGGCAACAACAAAAATCTTATCAACACTAACGCCAAGAGAAGAAAGAGTTTTAAGAATGAGGTTTGGAGTTGGTATGAATACTGATCATACATTAGAAGAAGTTGGTTTGCAGTTTTCTGTAACAAGAGAAAGAATTAGACAAATTGAGGCTAAAGCATTAAGAAAATTAAAACATCCAAGCAGATCTAAACAATTAAAAAGTTTCTTGGAGAGCTAATATTCAAGGGCCGTTAGCTCAATAGTAGAGTACTGCATTGACATTAAAGAAGTCACAACTAATTAACCTTTAACAATAATCATTATAGCACAACAATAGATTAAGTTCAACAAATGTATAATAGTTGACCCAACTCAGACTCTATTCAGCAGTAGTTGCCTTAAATTTTCGGCCTTATTAAAATAGATTAAACAAAGTGAAAACATGAGTCTTTAGTAGTGTTTTTGAGTCATGGTTTTTGTAGTTTTAGAGTCCAATTACAACTGTTACGAGTCATTATGAGCTCAGCTGCTGTAGCAGCTTCGCTCGATCTGTAAGACAAATAAAAATAGGGCACTATAAAAAAAGTGGAATTTTCAACTTTTAAAAAAGGGGGTACACCCTTTATCTCAAATGGGACTCCTAATAGTTTACTATGTATGTCTGTTCCATAGAGCCAAGGACAATTTTTTTTAAATGAAGGTTTAAGTACCTAAGGCCAAAAAAATTATAATTTTGAAATTTGTATCACTATGGGATAATCTAGGATC
>Ga0209091_10003115_pt1 | contig 13452 bp, 10 predicted proteins | sample ArcticOcean_MG_C_6_FD_187438 | JGI IMG/M metagenome (GOLD analysis project Ga0209091, IMG submission 187438) | Marine microbial communities from western Arctic Ocean - ArcticOcean_MG_CB8_128 (SPAdes) (version 2) | ecosystem: Environmental > Aquatic > Marine > Oceanic | place: Arctic Ocean...
GCTCTGCTAATTCAGCAGCATTATCTGGTGTTGCTCCAAAATAAAAAGCGTAATTACAATACATTCTATTTTTTGCAAGATCTAATTTCTTTTGAAATTCTACTTTATTAGATGTTGGTGGGTTAGTATTTGGCATCTCAAAAACACTTGTTATACCACCTGCTATTGCAGCTCTACTTCCTGAATGAAGGTCTTCAGTATCAGTTGAACCAGGTTCTCTAAAATGAGTTTGAGTGTCAATGCATCCAGGCAAAACTGTTAATCCTTTGGCATCAAAAATTTCTTTAGCTTCACTGTCAATTTTGCCAATTTCTACAATTTTACCATCTTTAATTGCAATATCTTGATCTTTAAGATCTTTATCTATGTAGCATAAACCATTTTTAATTATTAGATCTAACATTTGTGAAAAAAGTAATTATATTATATTCGGACATCAATCAATTATGAATTCACAAAATGTATATATTTTAGAAGATAGGGGCATTCTTTATATAAATGGAGCAAATGCTAAAGAATTTTTACAAAATATGATTAGTAATGACATTAATAAGGTTACTGAAAACAATAGTTGTTTTGCATCACTATTAAGTCCTCAAGGAAAGTTTCTATTTGCTTTTATTATTGTAAAACATAAGTCTGGTTATTTCATTGATTGTGAAAAATCGCAGACAGAGGAACTTTTCAAACAACTAAGTATCTACAAGCTTAGATCTAAAGTTGAAATTATGAACTTAAGTAATGAGTTTGTTGTTGCCGCATTAAATAAAAAAAAATTTTTAAAATTTGAAGGAGCAAAGGCTATTTTGGGAAATACAATTAAATATAGAGAGGATTCTATTATACTAGATCCAAGAAACATAGATCTGGGTGCAAGACTTATTATCAATTTGGAAAAGCTCTATCTATCTTTAAAAAAATTAGAATTAAAAGATTCTCCAATGGATGAGTATTATCAGTTAAGTCATGAACTGGGCATCCCTCAAAAAGATATGAATAAATTACAAAATAAAATATTTGGTATTGAGTGTAATTTTGAAGAACTAAATGGAATAGATTTTAAAAAAGGTTGTTATGTTGGGCAAGAAAATACCGCAAGAATCAAGTTAAAGAACAAACTTTCAAAAAGATTGCTGCCTGTTGAAATAATAGAGGGAGAGCTAAATCAAGATGATTTAATCTATAATGATGAATTTGAAGTGGGAAAAGTGTTAATTAATAACGAGTATCCCTTTGCTTTGATTAAATACTTAGATGATTATTTTATTAAAGGAATAATATTTAAGTGCAAAAATGCTAAATTAAAAATCAAAAAACCAGACTGGATTAAAGAGTAACTACTTAACAAACTTAGTTAAGTCTGGTTTAAAATATTTTGGTCCCTTCATAACTTTTCCTGACTCACTATATATAGGCTTACTGTCTTCACCTAACTTACTCATATTTGAGTTTTGCACTTCGTCAAAACATTTATCAAGATCAATGCCAAATGCGTGTCCAGCTCCATAAGTTACGTATAATATATCTGTTAAAGCATCAGCAACCTCTAAAAGGTCTTTGTTTTCCATTGCAACCTTAAGCTCTTCCAACTCTTCCTTAATTAGATCATATCTGAGGTTATTAATCTTATCAGTGCTAAAAGATGGTTTAGTTTTAACTTCTTGACCAAAGGTTTCCATAAAAGTTTTTACTTTGTTAAAATTTGACATTTAGCCCCTGTAAGTTTTTAAAATTTAATATATAAGTATAATAAATTATTAACTGTATACTAATCAATGAAATTAAGAAAAGAATTTGATAGCATAGGAAGTATTAATGTTCCCAGTGATAAATACTGGGGTGCATCAACTCAAAGATCTAATAAGTTTTTTAATATCGGAAAAATCTTAGTTAACATTTCAATAATAAAATCTATTGCCATCATTAAGAGATCAGCTGCTTTAGTTCATTTTAAAGAAAAACAAATTAATAAAAAAATAACTAATTCAATAATAAAAGCTTCAGATGAAGTAATTAAAGGAAAGTTAGATAAAAATTTTCCACTAAAAGTTTGGCAAACTGGCTCTGGCACTCAAACAAATATGAATGTTAATGAGGTAATAGCAAATAGAGCAATTGAAATGTTGGGTGGGAAAAAAGGTTCAAAAAAACCTGTTCATCCAAATGATCATGTGAATAAATCACAATCTACAAATGATGTTTTTCCAACTGCAATGCATATATCTGTTGCTCAAGAAACTATATTCAAGTTATTACCAAATTTAAAAATTTTAGAAAAAAAACTAGCAGAAAAATCTAAAGAATTTAAAAATATTATCAAAATCGGTAGAACTCATTTGCAGGATGCAACACCACTGTCTCTTGGCCAAGAATTTTCAGGATATCAGGTTCAATTAAAAAAATGTATTGAGAGAATAGAGTTTGCACTTAAAGAAATATACTTTCTTGCTCAAGGTGGAACAGCTGTTGGAACTGGAATTAATTCTAAAAAAGGTTTTGATAAAAAAATTGTTAGAGAAATAGCCAAATATACAAAAATACCATTTAAACCTGCTAATAATAAATTTGCAGAGTTAGCTGCCCACGATTCAATTGTAAATTTCTCAGGAACATTAAATACATGCGCTGTATCACTAATGAAGATATCAAATGATATAAGGTTCTTAGGTTCTGGACCAAGAGCGGGATATGGTGAATTGATACTCCCGGAAAATGAACCAGGGTCCTCTATTATGCCAGGAAAAGTTAACCCTACTCAATGCGAAGCAGTAACAATGGTTTGTGCAAAAGTAATTGGTAACCATACAGGAATTACGATAGCCGGTTCTCATGGACATTTTGAATTAAATGTATTTAAACCAATGATTGCTCATAATGTACTACAATCGATAGACCTTATTGCTGATAGTACAAAAAACTTTGCTATTTATTGTGTGAATGGAATTAGAGCTAACAAAAAAAGAATTAAGGAACATTTGGATAATTCTTTAATGCTGGTTACTGCGCTAGCTCCACATATTGGATATGATAAATCTGCAAAAATTGCAAAAATGGCTTTGAAGAATGGCACCACTCTAAAACATGAAACTCTTAAAACAGGTCTTATTAAAGAAAAAGACTATGATCGAATAGTAGATCCTAGAAAAATGACTTATCCTTCGTAGGCATTTAATAGTTTATTTACTAATCGTCTACTCTTATTAAAATTATTAAGGTCATTGCTATTAAAACCTTCAAGTATCGTTAATAATTGATCATTAACTTCATTGTTATCTATTTTTATATTATTAAACTTAATCTGATCATTTAAAAAATCATAATCTAAATTAATTAAAATATTTTTAATATTTTTTCGTAAAGACTTATTTGTATTAAGAAAAGAAAATAGATGATCAGAATTTTTTATGTCTATTAATAAATCACTATTGAATGTTAAGTTGTTATTTTTTAAAAAAATATTACTATTTATTAATTGTAATGTACCAATTTTATCATTAACAAACTTTGTTTTATTAAAATCAATTTTTCCATTAATAATATTAAAATTAATTTTTGCATTATGAAAAACTGTATTTTTAATATTTGAGTTAATATTTACAGAGGTGTTTAAACTTATATTTTCATTAAATGGTAATCCTGATTGAATAAAATTAATTAAAATAGGATTGATATTATACAATTTAGATATTTTATAATTATCTAAAAAAATATCTAAATTTAAATCAAACGGATCAGTTAATATCATTCCATTGTAACTAACTTTTGAATTATTTAGTCTAGAATTATAAGATTCAAAAATAATTAATTTTTCTTTAATATTATATTTTGTGTTAATTTTAGAATTTAAAGATGAGATAATATTTTCTCCATTAATTAATTTATTTTTTTGTTCAGTAAATTTATTAAAAATATCTAATTTAAGTGATTTGAAGTTAAGATTAATCATTTCATGTTTATTAGGGTTATTGCCACTCTTTAAATTGAGGGTAAAAGGCACATTAAAAACCTTTCCTCTTAGATCAAAAAAATTAAGGAGTTTCTCATTGTCAAAAAATGAAATTGCTTTATCTATTTGAATAATAGAAATTATCTCTCCTAAACCGTCTTTAAAAAAAAAATTACTGTCTGTAATTTCAATTTTTTTATTTGAAAGGTTTTTACTTCTAAAATCATTTAATAATTTTAGATCATTTGCTAACAATGAAAAATTAGCTTCATTAATTAATATTTTATGAATATTCATATTGTTTTTGTCAAAAAATTTTGATTGACTTAAAAATATTTTGAGGATTTTAATTTCAGCTAATGTTTTTTTACTATCCCCGGTATTTACTAAGATTTTAGAACTCTTAATTAAAAAATGTGGCGATGGAATAATGCGATATGAAATGTTAGTAGATGTTCTTAAATCTATTTTGAATTCATTAAATAATTTACTTTTAATATTAGTCTGGACCCATGTTTTGTCGTATAAAAGTGGTATCAATAAGTAAAATATATATAAAAATAATGAGGCAATAAGGATTAATAAATACTTGTTAAAATTATCAATATTAAAGTTATTATTTGTTTTATTCTGAACTTTGAATATTGTCCTTTTAACTGAGTTATTAAAATTTTTAATAATTGATTTCATAAATATCTTTGGAATTTAATAACTTATAAAGAAATTTTGAAAATGATAAACTCTGAATATTTAGATAATCTTAATAAAGCACAAAAAGAGGCTGTTTTATACTTAGATGGGCCATTACTTATAGTGGCTGGAGCAGGCTCTGGAAAAACTAAAGTTTTGACTTCTAGAATTGCGCACATCATTAAAGAGAGGAAAGCATTCCCCAATCAAATATTGTCTGTCACATTCACCAATAAAGCTGCAAAAGAAATGCAAAGTAGGGTAAGTTCAATTCTTAATTCAGAGGCGATAGGGTTATCGTGGCTTGGTACATTTCATTCTATATGCGCAAAATTGTTAAGAAAACATGCACCTGCTACAGGACTAACATCTAATTTTACAATCATTGATACTGATGATCAAGTAAGATTAATTAAAAATATTTGCAAAGCAGAAAATATAGATATTAAACAATTAGCTCCTAAATATATCTTATCTATTATTGATAGATGGAAAAACAAAGGATTTTACCCTAACGAAGTTGTTGTTAATAAAAATGACATTTATGAAAAAACTGTATTACCACTTTATACCACATATCAGCAAAAGTTATTAGATTTGAATGCTTGTGACTTTGGTGATCTAATATTACATGTGGTAAAAATTTTAGAAAGAAATCTAGATATAAGAGAAATTTATTCAAATAACTTTAAATATATATTGGTAGATGAATATCAAGATACAAACTACATTCAAAGTAGATGGCTCTATTTGTTATCAGAAAAACATAAAAACCTTTGTTGTGTGGGTGATGATGATCAATCTATATATAGCTGGCGTGGTGCCGAAATAAAAAATTTTTTAGAGTTTGATCAAGTTTATAAAAATTCAAAAGTAATTAGATTAGAAGAAAACTATCGTTCATCTCAAAATATTTTATCAGTTGCTTCAAATCTTATTGCAAACAATCAAAATAGGGTTGGGAAAACTTTAAAAACTACAATGGAAGAAGGTGATCTTGTTAAGTTGAATTGCTTTAAAAATGGAAAAGATGAGGCTATAGGAATTTCTGATGAGATAGAAAAAAAACTTAAAAAAAAATATTCATTTAATAATATTGCAATTTTAGTTAGAGCTATATTTCAAACAAGGGAATTTGAGGAAAGATTTTTAAAAATTGGACTACCTTATAGAATTTTAGGTGGGACAAAATTTTATGAAAGAGCAGAAATTAAAGACTGCGTTGCGTACTTAAGATTAATTCATCAATCAAAAGATGATTTAGCTTTTGGTAGGATAGTAAACAATCCTAAAAGATCAATTGGAGAAAGTACTGTAAAATTGATACATGAGTTTTCAACAAATAATACAGTAAGTTTAGAAATTGCTTCAAAACAGTTAATAGAAAAAAATTTAATTAAACCGAAAACAAAAATAGGCTTGAGTTCTTTTTTATTCTTAATGGATAAATGGAGAAACGATGTTGACATAAAAAAAGTTAATCACGTTAAGCTTTTACAATTAGTTTTAGATGAATCTGGTTATTCAGCTATGCTTAAAAATAAAAAAGACTTAGAAAATGAAAATAGACTTGAAAATATTAAAGAACTTTTGAGTGCAATGAAAGAATTTGATAATTTGGAAGCTTTTTTAGAGCATGTAGCACTGGCAACTTCAATAGATCAAGATTGGGAGGGAGAAAAAGTTAACATGATGACAATGCATGGTTCAAAAGGTCTTGAGTTTGATGTGGTTTTTTTACCAGGATGGGAAGAGGGTCTTTTTCCACACCAAAAATCTATTGAAGAAAAAGGCCAACAAGGCCTTGAAGAAGAAAGAAGATTGGCTTATGTCGGTATAACTAGAGCTAAAAAGAAAGCGTTAATATCATTTGCTATGAATAGGTTTTATCAAGGTAATTGGATTGATAGTATGGCCTCTAGATTTATTGATGAATTACCAGAAAAATATTTGGAAAAAAATTCATTTTTTGACGAGTCAAAGGATGATGATAATGACTTTGAATTTAACCAAGACTTTGAAATTGATGAGGGTAAAAGAAGCCCTGGATGGATAAGATACCAAAAAAGAATAAAATGATAATAAATAAATTAAAAATTTTAAAAGAAAAATTTAAAAAATATAAAATTGATGGTTATATTGTTCCAAAAAATGATGAATATTTTTCAGAGTATGCAAAAAATGATAGATTAAAAAAAATTAGTAATTTTTCTGGTTCAGCTGGTATTGCTGTCATTCTTAAAAAAAAAAATTATCTATTTGTTGATGGAAGATATACAATCCAAGCAACACAGCAGTCAGCCAAGAATTTTAACATAATTGAAATTCATAAAAAACTACCACATACTATTATTAAAAATCTTAAATTAGGCTATGACCCAAAAGTATTTACATCAAAAAATCTTAAAAATTATTTTTTATATAATAGTCTTATTTCTATTGATAATAATTTAATTGATCAAATATTTAAATTTAAAGAAAGGGCGACTAAATCATTTTACTCTTTAGAAAAAAATGTTGTAGGTGAATCGTATAAATCAAAAATCTTAAAAATAATAAATTACATAAAATCAAGTAGTGCTGATTATTTATTTGTTACTGCTCCAGAAAACATAGCATGGCTTTTAAATATAAGAGGATATGACAATCCAAATAGTCCAATACCTAATGCTAGATTAATTATAAGTAAAAATAAAAAATTATTTTTAATTACTAAAAAAAGTAATGCTAAAAAGATTATCAAAGAAAAAAAAATAAAAAAAAATAATGTTATTGACATTAAAGACCTACCGAACTTAATTAATAATCTAAAAGGGAAAAAATTTATAACTGATAATAAAACTTGCTCTATTTTTTACGAAAATATAATTAAATCAAAATTTAGAATTTTGAATAAAGATGATCCAATTTATAAATTAAAGTCGATTAAAAATTTACATGAGATTGACCATATGATTAAAGCTCATGAAAAAGATGGATTGGCACTTACAAAATTTATTTATTGGATCAAGAAAATAAATAAAAAAACAATAACAGAAGTTGATGCTCAAAATAAATTAGAAAAATTTAGAAAAAATAATAAAGATTATTTATTTCCAAGTTTTAATACGATAGCTGGATCAGGTTCAAATGGGGCCATTGTTCATTATAGGGCAACAACTAAAACTACTAAAAAAATTAATAAAAAAGATATATTGTTAATTGATTCAGGTGGTCAGTATAATTATGGAACCACAGATGTCACAAGAACTATTTGTTTTTCTAATCCAAAACAGTCAATAAAAAATGCCTATACTAATGTTTTAAAGGGTCATATTGCTGTCGCACTAACGAACTTAAACAAGGACAACACTGGGAAAAAAATTGATATTAGAGCAAGAAAATTTTTAAAGAAAGAAGGCTTAGATTATGCCCATGGAACTGGTCATGGTGTTGGTTTTTTCTTAAATGTACACGAAGGGCCTCAATCAATCTCGAAATACAATACTATAAAAATTGAAAAAGGAATGATTTTAAGCAATGAACCTGGTTATTATAAAAAAGATCATTTTGGAATTAGAATAGAAAATCTGGTTTATGTTAAAAAATTAAAAAATAAATTATTTTTTGACAATCTTACTTTTGCTCCTTTAGAAAAAGACTTAATAAATTATGAATTATTGGATAAAACAGAAAAAAACTATTTATTTAAATATCACTTAAATATCTACTCTAAATATTCAGCATCATTAAATAAAGAAGAAAGAAAATGGTTAGCTACTTTTATTTAACATTTCCATTAACTCTTTTTGATTAATAACAATAATATTTAATTCTTGAGCTGAGTTGATTTTTTTTATAGTTGGTTTTTCTCCAGTAATTAAATAGTTAAGCTTTTTATTAACATTGCTAATTATTTTTCCAGAATTTTGCTCTATTAAGGATTTTACTTCAGCTCTACTAACTCCATTTAGTTTACCTGTAATCATAAAAGTTTTATTTTTTAATAGTCCTTCATTATTTATTAATATCACATTTTCTATTTTGAGGTTTTTCTGAAGTTCAGACATAACCTTTAAGTTTGTATTGTTTAAAAAAAAATTCTTAATTGATTTAATTTGAGTGACACCTATTCCATCTATATTGTGCAAGTTTTCTATATTATTACTATTTGGTAATCTAAAAAAATTTAATGCTGTTTTTAAGTGCCTGGCAATAAGTTTGGCATTTTCTTGCCCTATATGCCTAATTCCTAATGCATAGACAAATCTTTCTAAAGGAATTTTTTTTTTTTGTTCTATTGAAGATTTTAGATTTTTTACAGATAGCTTTCCCCATCCTTCTAATTTTTCAATTTTATCATAACTAAGATTAAAAATATCATGAGGTAATTTAATTAATTTTAAATGCCAAAAATTTTCAACAATTTTTTTACCAAAACCATCTATATTAAATGCTTCTTTTGATACAAAATGTTTAATTTTTTCAATGGCTATTTTTTCACACTCATATCCTTCACTTGTACACCTTCTCACTGCATCCTTTTTTTTTGTAATTTCGTTTAAGTCCTTAACAGTATTCCTATTACAAGATGGGCATTTCAATGGAAAAATAAATTTTTTTGAGTTTATATTTCTTTTTTTTAGATCGACAGAAACAACATATGGTATTACATCTCCCGCCCTTTCGACAATTACAGTGTCTCCAACTCTTATATCTTTTCTAATTATTTCATCCTCATTATGCAACGTCGCATTAGAGACCATTACACCTCCAATATTAACTGGCTTTATTTTAGCTACTGGTGTCAAAGCTCCTGTCCTTCCAATTTGGATCTCGATACTTTGTATTTCTGAAATTGAACTATTCGCTGAAAATTTATGAGCTATGGCCCATCTTGGAGCATTAGCAGCAAAACCAAGTCTTTTTTGTAAACCAAAACTATTTACTTTGTAGACAATACCATCAATATCAAATGCCATTTCTTTTCTTTTTGCCTCTAAATCTTGATGGTTTAAAATTAAATTTTCCACACCTACAATTTTTTTATTAAATAAGTTGGTCTTAAACCCCCACAATTTTAAATTTTCTAAAAAGTCTGTTTGTTTGTCAATATTCATATTTTTTGCATAACCATATGTGTATGCAATAAATTTTAATGGTATTTTACTTGTTACAGATGAATCTTTTTGTCTTAAAGAACCAGATGCAGCATTCCTAGGATTTGCAAATTTTTCATTTATTTTTTTAAAATCATTATTTTCAATGAAAACTTCACCTCTTATGTCAATTTCATCTGGAAAATTTTTTTTGTTTATTGAATGTGGTATGTCTTTTATTGTTTTTAAGTTTTGGGTAATATCTTCTCCTTCCTTACCATCACCACGCGAAAGCCCCTTATAAAATTTTCCTTTAATATATACTAATGATGCTGATATACCGTCAATTTTAGGTTCTGCACTATATTCAATTTTACTAGTTTTTTCTAAACTTAGAAAACTTAATATTTTTTTTTCAAAATTTTTTAAATCATTTTCGTTAAAAGCATTTCCTAATGAAAGCATTGGAATTTTATGTTTAATTTTTTCGAAATTTCTTGAGGGTTTAAAGCCTACAGATTGTGAGGGAGATTTTTTACTTTTTAAAAAATTAAATTTTTTTTCTAATAATAAAATTTCTTCTTTTAGTTTGTCAAATTCATCATCATTTATTTTTGGCTCATTATTAAGGTGGTATGCTTTATTATGTTCATGAAATAGATTAATTTTTTTAAAATATCTTTTTTCAATTAACTTATTACTCATATTAATTTAAAATAGATTTAATTTTCTTTAATACCGTTTTTTTTTTGTTCTTTTTGCTTTTTTCTATTTTTTTATAAGGATTTTCATATTCTTTGTTAAAAACTTTATAAGAATTTTTATACCAATCACTTGAAGCATAATTATATCCTAATAGGTTAGCATATTTTTTTGACTCTTCTATTAATCCAATTTTATAATAAATTTCAACCAATCTATGCAAGGCTTCTTCAATAAAAATGGTTGTTTCATAATTGTCTACAATAGATTTTAATCTATTAATTGCTGCAATCCACTTTCCTTTTTTTATATAGTACTTTGCAATGTACATTTCTTTAGAAGCTAAAGTTTCTTGAATTAAATCTAGTTTAAAATTTGAATCTAAAGCAAAATCTGTGTTTGGATAATTTTTTATTACAAATTCAAATTTTTCTTTAGACTCCATCAGGGGGCCTAAATCTTTTTTTTCATCTACAATTTTATTATAATGTGACATGGCTAATAGATAGTTTGCATAAGAAACTCTTTCATCTTTTGGATAAGTTTTGATAAATAATTCTAATTGATAAATAGCATCATTATTATAATCATCATAATAATATGAATATGCAGCCATTAAGGATGCTTTTGGGGCCCAATCAGATTGAGGAAAAAGTAACTCTGCCTCATTGAATTTATTGGCTGCTGTTAAAAAATCTTCACTATCAAATGCTTTAATTCCTGCATTATATGCTTCGATCATTTGAAGTTCTATTTGATCTTCACTTACAATTGATACATTTTTTTTTTCTTGGCTAGAACAACCAGAAAATAAAATTATTACAAAAATATAAAAAAACTTATTAATTAAATTCATCTAGTATATTTCTATCAGAATATTTAAAGATTTCTTAATTTTTATGCTATTGACCTCAGTGGAATTTTGTTAACTAAGCTACTAGAAAGTGTTTTTTCTTTAATTTCAACTATTGAAAAATTGCTAGCTTCTGCAAAAACCTTTCTAAGCAGTTCATTAGTCAACTTATGACCACCTTGTGAACAAATGATTTTTCCAATAATTTTATAACCAGATAAGTATAGATCACCCATACAATCTAAAATTTTATGATTCACAAATTCTTTTTCATTTCTCAGTCCTTCTGGATTTAATATTTGGTTATCTTTAACTACTACTGCATTATCTAAGCTGCCACCGTTGCCAAGATTCATTTTTCTTAATTTTTCCACATCTTCATACAGACAGAAAGTTCTTGAATCATAAATCTCATTTAAATCTGAATTATATACATTTATTAAATTTCTTTGGGTTCCAATTAATGAATTTTCATATTTAATTTCAAAATCTATATCTAGACTAATTTTACTAGGTTCAATGGAGATACTTTTTACACCATCTTTAAATTCTATCTTATTATTTATCTTTATAATTTTAATTGGGGTGTCACTTTCTTTGATGCCTGCTGTTTTAATCTTTTCAATAAATACTTTTGCTGATCCATCTAGAATTGGCACTTCCTCATTGTCTATTTCTACTATTAAATTATCAATACCAAGACCATATAGTGCAGCCATTAAATGCTCAATTGTAGAAACTTTAACTCCATAGTCGTTTGATATAGTGGTGCAGAGTATGGCACTACTTACATTATACACATTGGGAATTACTAAGTTATTTTCTTGGAGGTCTATTCTTTTAAAAATAATACCAGTATTTGGATGAGCTGGTATAATATTCATTTTAACATCTACGCCACTATGAAGACCAATACCATCTATCGAAATAGTTTTATTTATTGTTTTTTGATTTAATACAGACACACCTATTATTAATTCTTCTATCTAATATTTAAAAAACAATAAATGTTACAAGAAAATACAAAAATTATTGAAACAGATTAAAAAACCTCTCAAATAATCCCTTTTTAGAGGCTCTTCTAGGTATAATTGAAACCTCATGTTCATTAGCTCCTTGGATTAAATTCAAGCCTGTTTTGCAAATTTGCAAGCTATCTTCATCTAATAAATCAATATTTGAAGAAAATTTAATATTTTCCTTAAAATTATTATCTAAAATTCTAGCTCCATTGCCTGTAAATATAAATCTAATATCTTTAATAGAATTAAATTCATCTAAGAATTTACTGCTTAGTTCCAAAATTTCTTCAATTCTTGAAAAAATTATTTTTTTAATCAAGTCTAAAGAATGGTCATCAGTTGAAAATGAAAAATTAGGTTTATCAAAATTAAGTTTTAATTCTTCAGCTTTTTTCTCATTGATTTTTAGAATTTTAGAAATATCTTTAGTTATGTGATTTCCACCAATTGGTAGTATTTTAAAATGACTTAAGCTACCTGCTGAAGATAAAAAAATAGATGTTTTCTCATAACCAATATCAATAAAAACTACTTTTTTTTCATCGTTAAATTGCTCATTGTAGGTAGAGAATTTAGCATAACTACAAAATAATAACTTTTTTACACACACATTATATTTTTTAAATAAAGAGCTAATTGTATTAATAAATTCTTTTTGAAAACATACAAACAACAGATCAATAGAAAATTTTTTACAAGAGATATTTGTTGGAATGGATTTGTAGTTAGTTTGATCTATTTGATAATTTTGAATAATAATATGAATAATTTCACTGTCAGGGTATGAAGATTTAATTTGTTGTTTTGCATCTTGTATTAAATATTCTATATGTTGTTTTGTTAGTTTTGTTTCATCATTAACTTTAGAAACTGATAAAGATATAGATAAAGCATTTGGGTTATCTACCATAAGATAAATTTCATTCAAATGTTCGTCATTTTTAGTTTCAATATCAATAATAATTTTTTCTATTAAGGTTTCCATATTAATTAAATCAAAATTTTTTTTATTTAAATTAGATATACAAAAACTTTCCACTAGATTGTTTGAATTTTTATCATTTTTATTAAATGAAGTTGCTCTTATTTGTGATGAACCAAAGTCCAAATAAGTGTCAAAATTTGTATTATTCATTTTATAACAATTCTGTTTTTAATCCT
>Ga0209091_10003117_pt1 | contig 13446 bp, 9 predicted proteins | sample ArcticOcean_MG_C_6_FD_187438 | JGI IMG/M metagenome (GOLD analysis project Ga0209091, IMG submission 187438) | Marine microbial communities from western Arctic Ocean - ArcticOcean_MG_CB8_128 (SPAdes) (version 2) | ecosystem: Environmental > Aquatic > Marine > Oceanic | place: Arctic Ocean...
TGAATAGGAATCACGTCTATATTCTGACCATTGTGTCTCCTGTCCCGCATCGTAATAGGTGACTGTACTGCCCCCGTGGTTCTGACCATCAAGATTATTTTCATTAATAACCCAAAGCTCATTTTGTCTCTCGACATCCTTATGAAAGTCTAGATCACGGGGTAAAATCAAACCCTGAGCCTGTGTCCCCATCAAGGTAGTGGTATAATTGCCAATTAAATAAGCATCGATAATATTTTGAGATTGTATAAATGATACGATTACTAGAAATGATACAGCTTTAAAGAGTGTGATAGGTCTTTGATAAAATATTTTATTCATTTTTTAAACCTCATATGTAGGAATTGTTTGTAATAATACTATTATCAAATATATTGGAACTAAAATATGCAAAAAGCATGTTCACACTCGTTTCAGAATCATTGCAAGGTAAAACTATATTTTTTCTGTTGTTATACACTTTGTTAACCAGCGATTGTATTTCACGCGCTTAAAAACAAAGTAATCAATGGTGCACTTGGCCTTGGCTTCTAATCTTTCTGTATCAATTTGTCGACTGTTTGGCTCCATAATCAATACAAACTTATCAAATGGCATCTCTGCGTATTGACATATGCTTGCCATTGCTGATAACGCATATTCTAATTCATTCTCATAACGATTACGATTTACCTGGATATTTAAGTGTAAAACTTTTTTACCATTTTCTCCATAAATACGTGTACGTGTTATAGGCGGTGAATTATGGTCTCGTGCAAAATATTTAGGAATCATTGTTGCAACATCTCGATCTGAAAATTTTGTTTTAGCATTACAAAAACCCACCATACAAATCAGGATCAATACTCTTCTAATTTGATTATTAATTATCATACCAAAATCTACCTATCCCACAAACAAAAAACCCCACGATTGTGGGGCTTGATGTTGTAGAAAGAGTAAATCTATTTTATGAAGACAATCTTCTGCGTTTTTGATTTATTATTGGTACTGGCTTTTATAATGTATGTACCTGAAGCAATATTTTGGTTGTTTTGTGATTTTACATTCCACATAACTTTCTTTAGTCCGGTGTTTGGAATTTGCAGGTTGCGCCTATAGATAAGTTTACCCGTAAGGGTAAATATTGAATAGGTGACAAATTCACTGGAACGAGTCATTAAATCAAAAGTTATAGAACCATTAAATGGATTCGGGTAAGCCGGCAACATGATCAAAAATTCTTCAATTGGCACGATTGGTGGATCTTTAGGATCAGTTTCAGCAAAACCCGAATAGTAAGTTATTCCATCTCCATTGATTACAATCAAGTCGCCATGAGATATTCCAACCCAGTTTAATTCATCATTTGAAGGGGGTAAAGTCATAACAGCATAGTGCTCTTCAGATTCAGCAATTGATAATCCATTTGCTCCACCAAAGACGTAAAGGTCATTTCCATTTGAAAAAATTAGATTCAACTGGGAATTGGGCACACCTGCCTCCACTAATGTTGACAGGGCCATTTCAAGTCCGGTGATTATAGAACCTTCGGAGTCAATATTTTGCATGACATACAACATCAATAATTCTGAATCAACTACATTGCTCCAACCTTCCCCTTGCCACGGTCCGCCACCAAAAGTTTGTGGTTCGTGTTCATTCAACCAAGAGAGGTCTGTTCCATTGTTAGTAATCAAATCATGTAAAAGGTCTTTATTGACTGTCCCATGATGTACCAAGGAATAAGAAATTCCATTTTCATAGAACAGGAACGGATGAGGATTTGGAACAGTATTATCCCCTGATGTGGCCAACCTTAGATGACCAATTCCAATAATATGTTCATTGTCATTCATTATTGTTGAAACAGAATTCCAATATGCAGTGGAGTCTTCGATTGCTGGAGAATCAGAACGGTAGATCGGCTCAACTGAATCAGGATTTACTACCTGATAGCCCATAAGTGCCCAACCGTTTGCCATAAACTCAGATTGATTAAATAAAACTGTAAACTGGTTTAATACAATAGATTGTTCGGATGTTGAAAGTGTGGGGATTGTTAATCCGGATTTTACGCAAATTGCATAGAGCCGGCAGGCTAACAGGGATTCAGACAAAATCCCCAATACCAATACTAATTGGAGAAAAACTCGCATGGCTTGAAATTAGATGAAAAGTAGAATGTTTTCAAAGGCTTGAGAAGATTTACATACTTGAGGACAAAGGATTGATTACAAAACAGGAATCCTCGGGAGAACTGCAGAAACTAAAGGTTGACCATCAAAAGGATGGGACTTGGTTATGAAATGGAAATAGGACAAACATTTGTACCAGTATTATCTATAGATAGGTGTTTTGGTTTTTAGAAGGTAATCACCCCAAGCTACACCATCTTCCCACAAACAAAAAAACCACGGATGTGGGCCTACAGGTTAATTGATCTTTGTCCCTTCATCCTTTTGAACAATGTAAGCTTTCCCACCTACTTTTTCAATAGCTTCTGCAACCTGTTCCGGATTGTTGGGCGCATAAGCAAACATACAACCACCACCACCGGAACCATTAATTTTTCCGCCCAAAGCGCCGGCATTTAATGCGGCATCCATCATGGCTTTAATTTTTGGTGTGCTGACTTGAAGCACATCCCGCAGGACTTGGTGATGATCTGATAATAACTGACCAATCGATTCATGGTTCGGTTCTTCCTTTTCTAATTCCGGCAGTGCCCTTCTTAACAAATTCCTATTTTTAAGAGTGCCTTTATACAATTCAATTTCACTTGCGTTCAAATCTGAAATATCAGTACCACCATTCAACGTGTGAATTATAGAGGTTGGGTTTTTCATTTTTAATTTTTGGATAATCTCCAGCCGGGAATCACGGCATCGGCTCAAAACCCCCATTGTATCTTTGGGCTCACAGGAATCTCCCAAAACAAAAGTCCCCAGGTTTGGATTTAAAGATTCAATGGTAATGTCCGGTTCGGACTGTATATAAATCAAATACCCCATGGCCGTAGAATACTGATCCATCATTCCTCCTGGTTCATTGAATTCTTCCACCTCTGTTTTATAAGCTAATTCAGCAATCTTTTGCTGATCCCAATTTGGTCGCACATCAGCAATTTGGGATAAAAAATGGATCCAACTTACAGATATTGCCGATGAACTGCTGGTCCCTGCGCGAATAGGGATTTTGCTAGTGACTTCGCACTCAAATCCGGTTGAAAATGTGAGCCCCACATTCTTGCAAACTATAATACCACTTTTGAAATAATCCCGTGGCTTGGTGTAGCTCAAGTCATCCAAGGAAAAAGTTTCTGTTTCACCCAAATCAGGTTTATGAATGTTAACTTGATTATCCGATCTTTTTTCTCCTATAATTTTGGCGCGGAGTGAAATGGCCATGGCAATGACAGGGAGTCCAAGATAATCCTGGTGCTCACCGAATAAACAAATTCTACCCGGTGTACTTATTTCCATATTTTGAACAATCCAATTGAAGAAACTATAGCCAATACAATAAATAATGAACCAGACTCAATATGACCATAAATCAATTGTCCCACGCCGAGTAGGAATCCATACACGCCTAAGCAACCTAATACCATACATAAAATACCATTTGGGACAGGCCAAGGTTCCGTGGATACTCCATCTGAATATTTTGCCCAGCCTGGACCACCGGGATTCACCTTTTTCACGAAGGCTCGGAGTGTCTCTTCATCATCAGGTGGTGTAAAATATGTGGCGGCAACCCAAACAATGGTCGTGAGCAATGCGCCAATGACAATCTTTTGCCAACCTTCCAGCGCTGAATCACCAAAATTGAAATAGCCGGCAATAATAATTGAACTGATCATAGCTACAATTTCGGTATATGCATTGATTCGCCACCAAAACCAGCGCAGAATGTAAATAAGTCCCGTGCCGGCGCCGATCATCAGTAATAGTGTAAATGCCTGTCCGGCGCTGGTGAGCAGGAGTCCGAGTCCTCCGCCTAAAATAATAGAAACGACTGTGAACAAACGCCCAGCTAAAACCAATTCTTTCTCTGATGCATTGGGCTTCAAAAAGCGGTGATAAAAATCATTCACTAAATAACTGGCACCCAAATTCAATTGACTGCTCATGGTACTCATGAATGCCGCAATGAGAGATGCAGCTACGAGACCTAACAACCCCGAAGGCAACAACGTCAGCATAGCTGGATAAGCCACATCATGTCCCAATTTATCCGCCGGTAAATTCGGGAATGCTTTTTGAATATCCGACAATTCAGGGAATACAATAAGAGATGCTAATGCAATCAATATCCACGGCCAAGGACGCAGGGCATAATGGGCGACATTGAAAATAAAAGTGGCGCCAACGGCATTTTTCTCATCCTTGGCAGAGAACATTCTTTGGGCAATGTAACCGCCACCGCCCGGTTCTGCCCCGGGATAATAACTTGCCCACCATTGAACAGCTAAAGGGACCAATAAGATTGGTACCCAATTATTCGGATCAGAAAAATCTGGGAATAACGCCAATTTATCGGATACATTTACATGGGAAATTAAATTTGAAAGCCCTCCGATTTCAGGGAGACCTAAAATATAAAACATGGCCCAGATCGAACCGATCATCGCCAAAGTAAACTGAACAAAATCTGTTATAATTACAGCTTTAAGTCCGCCTAACATTGAATAAGCCAGTGTGATTGACCCGGCAATGGTCAACGTTAACCATCCCGGTATTCCCAAAACAATTTCTCCGAACTTTATTGCGGCCAAACTAACGGCACCCATGACAAGTACATTAAAAACCAATCCAAGGTATAGAGCGCGAAATCCGCGCAAAAATGCAGCTGCTTTCCCACTGTATCTGAGCTCATAAAATTCAATATCTGTGAGGACTCCGGACCGTCTCCAGAGTCTGGCATACACAAAAACGGTCAGCATTCCTGTGAGTAAAAACGCCCACCAGACCCAATTCCCGGAGACACCATTCTGGCGTACCAGATCGGTTACCAAATTGGGAGTATCTGTAGAAAAAGTTGTAGCTACCATACTGACTCCCAGAAGCCACCAAGGCATATTGCGCCCAGCTAGGAAGAATGATTTTGTATCCTTGCCGGCTTGCTTAGACGCCCAAAGTCCAACAGCTAATGAAAGGATAAAATAGGCCCCAACAATGGTCCAATCTAGTGTTGATAACAGCATTTAATACTCCGAAGTTGATCCAAAGATTGGTTTGTTTTTTCCCCATTTACCTCGAGTGAAATCCGGAATTTTCACCGCAGCACTTCCTAACCGAATAGATTTTTCGGACAGCGGGCAAATGACACTCATACTCACTGCATCGTAAACATCAATTACGGGATCTCCTCCTTTTAATGTTTCTATAAATGCACGAAGGATAAAAAAATCCATACCTCCATGACCCGAACCCGATGCTTGATTTTCAAACTTTTTCCAAAGTGGATGATCATATTTTTCTAAATAGCTATCTTCCGATTCCCAGCGATGGGATTCAGGACTAATCCCTTCGATATACATAGATTGGGCATCCTTTTGCCAAATCCCTTTTGTCCCCTGTACCCTAAAATTTAGACTGTAAGGTCTTGGCGAATTTGTATCATGGCTTAACATGATGGTTTGTCCATTCTCACATTTGATTACTGTGGTTACAATATCACCGCATTTGAATTTCACATCCGCATTTGGATGATCCGGACCTCCTTGATCCACAATATATTTATGCAGCCCGCGGCTTTGGGTTGCAGTCGATGTTAAATGTACCATTCGGTTCCCACGATTTATTCCTAACATAGGGCTCACCGGTCCTAATCCGTGTGTTGGGTACAAATCTCCATTTCGATCCACTGAATGTTGAGTTCGCCATTTAGCTTCGGAAAATCCTTTTTCACCAAATTCAACGCCGCCACCATAGGGATTTATTCCATCATTGAATTTTACATGACGAAGATCGTGTTGGTAGCCACCCTGGCAATGGAGAAGTTCACCAAACATTCCTTGCTGTACCATATTCAAAACCGCCATCACATCTCTGCGATAACACACATTTTCCATAATCATACAATGTTTACCTGTACGTTCAGACACATTCACTAAATCCCAACAATCATCAACGGTGAGGGCAGCCGGAACTTCTGTGCCCACATGAATCCCATTTTTCATGGCAGCTATGGCCATGGGATGATGCCACTCCCAAGGTGTGGCAATATACACGCCATCTAAAGTTTCATTTTGAACCATATTTAGGAAATCTTCGGGCCCATTTTTATAAATATGCGGTTCCGGTTTCCCAGCATCTTTCAGAATCTGTAATGCACTTTCAATCATGCCATCATCAATGTCGCAAATAGCAGGAATATCTACTTCCGGGTATTTTGCTGCCAACATCAGAACCCATTGTCCACGCATGCCGGTTCCCATGAATCCCATTTTAACCCGTTTGTTCGCTTGAGATGAAAAAAGAGCTGTGGGCATAACTGTGGCAGCCGCACTGGCAGTTGCAGTTGTTTTAATAAAATCTCGTCTATTTATTTTTTTAGACATGGTCTTCTCCAGTTATTTCAAATTATTTATATTTATTCGAACCGACAAAATGTATGGACTTTCCCCTTCATCCCAATGTCCATAAGTGGTGGTCACTATTTCACCATTGGGTAATATTTCCACCCCGGGATAAGCACAATCCCACTGGTGTTTATTATCCTTAATACGGATTCGAAATTCACCAGGTTTGCCACTCACAATATCTTCATAAGTTCCAATCCAGGCAACCCAATCTCCTTGCGTTGGACTATTGGGTGCTGTGTCCCGAAATGATAAAAAGAGCCGTCCATCTTTTAGATATTTCCCGGTATGGCGATCACCCGTGAGTTCTCGTGGTAGTTCCACTGGGGTGCTCCAAGTTACCCCTTCGTCATTGGAAAAAATCACATGGGAATTTTCAGTTCTGCTGTTTTCCCGTAATAATGCTGCCAGTTGATCTCCATCCGGTGACCGAATGATTCCCGGTTCGCAAAGATGAATCTTCTTATTTTGGTATATAGGGTTTGGATGAGACCAAGTAAGTCCGCCATCAGTGGATGTGGTTTGATACAAAGTAAAAATGCCGGTTGACTTTCCATCTTTTGTAAAAAACCGTCCATCATCATGAAACATGGCCAAATAATGTCCTGGTGTTTTTAAATCTACCACTGCACCCATGACAACAATACCGCCCCAATCTCCTACTGGGCGTAGTCCAGACCAAGTTTCTCCATCGTCTTCTGACACAGCAAGCCTTGCCGGATAGAGTCCAGACCACAAGATAATGCGTTTTAAACCCTTTTCATCAATAACTCGGTGGATCGTTGGTACTTCTTTGCTTGAAGACCAGTTTGGAGGGACCGTCAAGCGATTTGACCAAGTTTTTCCGCCATCTTCACTGCGTTTATAAATGATCTCTCCCTTACCGTGCCCTTTTGGATAAACAATAAGAATCGTTTTCCCGTCTTCTAAAAGAACCGTGCTTGGATGTCCTAAATAAATACCATCTTCTTGGTCCACAATCGTTTGAAGATCTGTTCTCATATTTAATTCAATGGTTGGAATAGCAAATGGCATCGGATCAGAACCAAATAACAATGAAAAAAATATAATGAAGATTCCAAATCGTTTCATCTCAAAATAAAACCATCCTTCAAGGGGTCATTGGGATTAATCCAAAAGGTATTTTTCCCAGTGAGAAATGCCGTCCCTCTTACTTCAGGGATGATAGCTTCATATTTTCCAAAAGTTGTTATTTCATCAACCTTAACCGAAAATGTAGAGCCAATAATACTTTCGATGGTGATGGATTCACCAATACCAATTTCACCACGGGCATAATGAAGGGCGGCCCGGGCACTTACGCCTGTCCCTGTTGGAGATCGATCCACTTCCCCTTCAGCAAAAATACAAACATTGCGACTGTGATTTTTGGGGTCTTGGGCCGGGCCAATAAATATTGTGCCATATAGAAAATTCATTTCCGATTCGGTTGGGTGATCCATTTGAACAGAAGTCATAATTGCCTGCTTGATCAACATTCCCTTTTCGATGAGTTCATCGTAATATTCTTCTGTACAATCCAAATCAACTTGGGCTACATCAACAAATGCGTAATATGCACCACCGAATGCCAAATCATACCGAATATTTCCCAATCCCGGTACATTCACAATTGAATCTATTTTTTGGACGAATGAAGGAACATTGTGAAATCCTACGCTTGTTATTTCCCCATGTTTTACTTCTGCAAAGGAGCGAATAAACCCTGAAGGAACATCCATTTTCACTTCCGTGACGGGTTCAGTTTTTTCGATTAATCCAGTTTCCACAAACACTTTTGTTAATGCAATGACTGCATGGCCACAACCCGTGGAGTATCCTTCATTATGAATAAAGATGACTCCAAAATCTGCGCCGGACGTATCAGGATCCACGATGAGTGCTCCGTACATATCCGCGTGTCCCCGCGGTTCCCACATGAGTGCTTTTCTAATTTGATCAAAATCATTTTTAGCGCTAGCGCGTTTTTCTAAAAGAGTCGCTCCCTTTAGTTTCGGAAAACCGGAAATAATGATCCGAAGCGGTTCCCCACCCGTATGGGCATCGATGGTTTGAATCTCAAACCAATCTTCTGGAGCTTGCCAATTTTTCAGTTTTTTTATCTCAATCATAATTCAATTTTTTTCAGTATCAAATTTACCATGGCAAGATCTTGGATAGCATTTCCCACCGATTTAAATAAAGTAATTTCATTTTCTGATTCCCGGGCGGGGATTTCACCGGCTACAACCTGCCCCAATTCGCCATGAACTTTCTCAAAGGACCATTGCTCTTCTTCCATCGGAATTATGAGGTCTCCCGCTTCTTTTTTGCAGGCTTTCATTTGGTCAACGATGATTTTAGACTGGATAACTATATCTGAAGACACTTCCCTCATCATCGGTTGATGTGATCCAATGACATTCAAATGACTACCTGATTTAATATCTCCAAATTCAATCAGAGGAAATTGAGATGGTGTAGTTGTACAAATTATATCGGCTTCTTTTAAGGTTGTTTGAGATCCGATTTCACAATTGGCCTTTTTGGAATTTGAATCACAAAATTTTGCAGCAGTTTCATCATTTCGACTGAATACAATGAACTTTTCAATTTCCCGAACTTCCATGATTGCTTCTATATGAGAAGCTGCCTGAATACCTGTCCCAAAAATTGCACAAATAGTCGCATCCTTTTTTGCCATGAGATCTGTGGCCAATCCAGATGCTGCCGCTGTTCGAATCGCCGTAATGGATTCTCCATCCAGGTTCGCTACGTGGTTCCCTTTTGAAGCATCAAAAACCTGTACCACACCATGAATCAGAGGCAGACCTTTATGGGGATTTGAATAATTCAGGGATACGATTTTCACGCAATAGTAGGGACTCCCAATAGCATAAGCCGGCATAATCAGGGATGTGGCATTTTTATCCGGAATATCCAAACTCAATCGAGCAGGTACATGAGCATCACCGCTGCTTAACTGGATGAAAGCAGATTTCATAGCATCGATGGCTTCCTTTATGGAAACCATTTCTGAAATTTGTTTTTTATTTAAAGAAATCACGGATTGATTTCTGGTTCGGATTTGTACCTAATTCTAACGTAATTATAATATTCATTTGCAGCTCTTAGAGTTTTAATGTGTTGTAGTATAAAATTTAAACGCCGGAATCTCTTGCCATTCAAATTCTAACCCCTTCCATTTTACATCCAATGATTCCTGTGCGCCCCGCTCAAAATATTGAACTTCAAACTTTTGGAGTCCCTTTTTCAATACTATATCTCCAGAAATAGTTTTCCGTCCATGGAGCCCATCATTATCCACCACAGGAAATCCATTTATAAATAATCGTGAACCATCATCGGATGTGGTTTGAAATTCATAGGTTCCACGCTTTTCAATATGGATCATCCCTTTAAAAACATGTCCAAAATTATTTTCCTTTTCTGCATCTAAACCTAAACTGAAAACCGTTTTTTCTTCAACAAAGTCCGAAGCAAGCATCTGGTCACAGTTTTCCCATTGCCCTTCATATGTTTGTCGAATGAGTCCGTGGCTTTCATCCAAAATATTTACCGGAACTGTTACAACTTGACTGTGCAGAAACCCATCGGCAAAGGCCTGGACATTTAACATAGTACTTTTGTTCAAGGTAAAGGGACCACTATACTTTTTTTCATAGCCTTTTCTGGCCTCCCAATTTCCAAATGTGTATCTCAATTCCGATGTTGAGTCATTCGAAATAAAAGTGATTTCTGCCTTTCCATCGTGTTCTGAAATTTGGACGTTTGGCTTGTCAAGATATGGAAGAACAGGGATTTCAAAAACATAAGTAGGCGAATCTTCAACAATTTCAATAATATCTTTCGGAATTTGGATTACTAGTTTATCTCGCTGATTTCGCCAGTTGAATTCTTCATCTGTCCCGAGAAGTTTGATGCGTTTATGCCCTGTGGATTGGATACCATCCAAAGTCAAATTACCATCGGGAATTTCTTCTATAAATGCATAGATGCTTCTACGATCTTTTGATAAAGTATATTTCACTTTCCCATTATTAGATTGTGTGCTTCGGTTCACTTTTGTTTTATAAATGGCTTTGCCATTTTTGTCCAGCCAAGCTCCAATGTCCTTTAATCGATCATCCATAATTTTTGGAATGGTACCATCTGCCTTGGGGCCAATATTCAGGAGCAAATTCCCGCCACGGCTCACAATGTCAACCAATAGCCGAATTAATTCTTCCGATGTGTTGTAATCTTCTGGTCTTTCATTCCGATTATATCCAAAAGATTTCCCAATGCCTCGGCATTCCTCCCAACCCCGTTGAATGAATTCTTCATTCACGGATCTAGAGTTTGGGTCATATTCTGTTGAATAATAACCACCGTGTTTGAATCGTGTTTCCCCGCCCCAGCGATCATTTACAACCACATCTTTTGGTGCGCTAGATTCATTATACAGCCATGCTAAATATTCTTCGCTTCGCCATTCCTTGCTGCCCCGGTCCCATTCGCCATCTGAAAAAATGATGGATGGTTTGTACTTTTGAACCGCATCCTTGAATTGGGGTAACATGTGATCGTTTACATATTTTGGGACATCGGAGGGGTAATCTTTATGATCCCATTCATACAATGAATAATAAAAACCAGATTTCAGTCCTACATTTTTAACTGCTGAATTCAGGTCGCCCAAAAGATCCCGTTTTGCAGCGCCATTCACGGAATTATAGCCATCACTTTCTTTGCTGGGCCAGAGACAAAAGCCATCATGGTGCTTAGAGGTAAGCACTACATATTTTGCTCCAGATTCCTTAAATAATGCTGCCCAATTTTCGGGCTTATATTTTTCCGCCTTGAACAATTTATTGAAATCCCGATATGGGAAATCCTTCCCATAATTTTCTTCGTGATATTTTAGACGTGTGCTGTCACCTGACTTTAATCCATTGAGGTACCATTCAGCATAACTCCCTTTCGGTCCCCAGGCAGGCACGGAATAGAGCCCCCAGTGAATGAAAATTCCAAATTTGGCATCTTTATACCATTGGGGCGTGGGACGGGAATCCAGGGATTCCCAATTTGGTTCATAATCCTTAGCGATAAGTGACATAACAGATAACAATATTAACCAAAAAGACCTCATGAAATCCTACTCCATTGGTGATTCTATTTGCGGAAGATACCCATTTTCGATAAAGGTCATTATTCCAAATAATGCGCCCCAGGAATGGAACCTGTCAGATGATAATCTTGAATCATCGCCTGTCCCGGTAATAGCTGAATAATTCTCACTCACATAACCTTTTCGCGTCCATTCTGTCATAATAAGTTTTAATGATTTTTCCGATAACTCGGTGGCAGCATCGGAATAGCCTGCCTGGCGAAGACTTAAATAAGTGAGAAAATTCAGAGGTGGCCATATGGCACCTTTCCAATAGCGCTGTCGTGAAAATGTTGGATCGTTCCGAGTTGTGGAAGGTAACATCCATTCTCCATAAAATTCTTCAGTATTGTAGAAATGTTCCATAATTAGTACGTTTTTTTTGTCATTTCCCACTTTTGCCATGAGCGGATAAAATAAGGTGGGTGAAACCCGGGTTGAAAGCGAATCCACATCAGTACGATAATTCAGGTATGCGCCAAATTCCGGGCTCCATAATTCTTCCATTTTAAGGGCGTATTGTTTTGCTCGAGCCTCTAATTCTTTTTGTTCTTTTTTCCGTTTAAGAATTCCTGCCATTTCCGCCAGTGCTCTACAATCAGCAATATATAAACTGGTGAGCCCTACATCTTGAAGTTCTAAAGTGTGTTTCTTTTTGTTAAACGGCACACCAATGTACATGGGCGAATCATCCATACCCGATTCATATCCAGCAGCCGTTTTTGTTTCGAATACAGGCTCATTAAATGGATTATCTGCAGGAGATGAGCCATAACTCAACAATCCTTCGTTATTCCTTGAGCGATGCCACCAGCGATTCCAGCCCAAAAGGTCATCAAACGTAGCTTTCAAAAACCAATCTTCAGGATAAGTTTTGTAAACTTCCTTAACCATGATACCACCCACCGGTGGTTGCGATCGATCAAATGATTTACTGCCATTTCCGCGATTATCATTAGGAATAAATCCCTGTTCTGTTTTGCCACGGAGATGCTCGATCACATTGGAAAAAGCAAGATCTCGACTGGCCAGTCCTGTCATATAAGCCAAGAAAAAATTGTCCCAACCGAATGTGCAGAAACCACCATATTCTTCATTCCATAACCGACCGACCGTGGCAACAACACGATCAAACTTAGGTTCATAAATGAGATTCCATGCAATACCTGCCTGGACTGCAATATATGCTTCTGCCAATTCACCGAATTTTTCCGCTTCTGATTGAAGACGAACTTTTTGGATTTCAATGGCTTTTTTTATTTCTAAAAGTGTTCGTTTTTTCCCAGTGGAGATACCTATCTCTCCATCAAGCCAAACAGCGAGATAAGGCGTTTTAACATCAATATAAGGGTCATCATCCACAGGCACTGAAGTGGTAAATACTTTGATGGTTTTTCCGGGACACACTGCTTTCAATTGATTAATTTTACGAGAAAGGTTTCCTTGTCGATTCCACAGCATTCCAGATTCGATAATGACTTTTATACGATCAGCAGGAATTGAATTTGGTGAAATTAAAATAACCAAATCTTTTCCAGCATGTGCGGTTTCAATTTTTGCATCTAGACCCTCCCATTGGATCTCCAACTGTGTGTAACTCCCATCATAAGCGTGGGGGCCGGGGCGAATGGTTTCTGAAAAATCTCCCCGTCGATCAATTAGAGCACTGGAAAGATATTGCTCCTCTAAAAAGTAATGCTGTTTGAAA
>Ga0209091_10003121_pt1 | contig 13426 bp, 9 predicted proteins | sample ArcticOcean_MG_C_6_FD_187438 | JGI IMG/M metagenome (GOLD analysis project Ga0209091, IMG submission 187438) | Marine microbial communities from western Arctic Ocean - ArcticOcean_MG_CB8_128 (SPAdes) (version 2) | ecosystem: Environmental > Aquatic > Marine > Oceanic | place: Arctic Ocean...
GGGTGAGAGCATCGAGATGGAATTTAGAAGCGCCACGGTAATCAAAAGTGAGTCGGGGGCAAATTCAAAATATTGTGCTGTCAGAAGCACTAAAAGCAAGTGTCGCATCAGTTCGTTAGTGGGCGATCCTACGCTGATTTTTTCAGATGCTGTTAATCGAGAGGTGACACGCAGTAAGATCGCGGTTACGGCTATCAAGCTGACAATGCTAAAGGTTATCTCGTAGTGAATACCAATAGTTATGACAAAAATTATATGAGCGACGGCATCGCAAACATTGTCCAATGCTGCCCCAAAATGGCTCTTGAGGTTTAGCTTTATAGCAAGGATGCCATCAAGGTCATCCATGATGTTGTTGTAAATGATCAAGGGAATCAAATATTGAAAGCCGTCTTTAAAAAAGAGAATTGCAAGTGGAAGAACTCCGAGTATGGAAACAATATTAGGTATGTTTTTATAAACGAATATCCAAATGAAGGATCTCTTCATAGGGTGATAGAGCTAGTCTCGTTGCTTGAATTAGATTGAGAATCAGCACGAACCACAAAAAAATGGTTTATCAGTTCAGGAAAGTCTATCCCCATTGCCGAAGGAATATTTATTATCCAAGGGTTCCCTAAGCGCAGACCCCAGTATGCCAGACGCCCTACCGCCGGAATGATTTGAAGACTGTTTGGTACTGAAGTTTTCCATTTTTGGATGAGCTCACAACCCATTTGCATAAGAATGTAGGGTGCGTTTAAACATGTTTGGGTTACTGTTAGATCGCATTTGTTGAGCAAGCCTTGATAGTTGGAAACGGAACGGTAGACAGCTTGGTATTCTGCCCCCTCCCGTGTGAGGATTCCATTTCGCACCGTACTTTCCCGGCACAGGATAATACCTCCCGGGCTAAGCAATGGTTTTAATTTCTGTAGCAAGGCGATCACATCATTTTCATTGAGATACATCAATAATCCCCCCAAGAATATAAGGGAGAATCGACCTTCTGGCTCAAAGGACATTACGTCGCCATGGATGGGAGTAAAATTTTTGTAGGAAGCGCAACGCTGTACCATGCTCTGGTACAACGATGTGCTGGTTTCAACGGCAATTACCTTGTTGAATTTCAGCGCAAAAAATTCTGCCCAATATCCAACACCACTTCCCAAATCCAAGGCGGCTCCAGCGGCATCGACCTTGGCGTTGTGGAGAAGTTGCTGGACAATAACTTTCTCGGCAAGAAAGCGAAAATGCCCTGCACTGGCAGGAAAGCCAAAACCTTCCATCATATAGGGACCCATGATAGAGGGGGCAGCTTTCTTCCAATAACTATTGACTACCGAATAGTTCAGTTCATTGGCTACCGTATCGATTTTATCGTTCATCAGGATGTTCACTGTTGTTTTTTGAAAGTGCTGCTCTAGAAATTAAACATTGAATCCAAAATATCTGATTTAGCAAGCCTCGGGATACGCATCAGTTTCTTCGAGCATTCGTTCTGCATTGGCAAGATCGGCAAGTGTGTCAATTTCATACCAAATCTCAGGATCAAAGAAAACGCTATCTAAGGAAAGGTTGCCATTGGCTACCATCTCTTTGAAGACCACCTCGTAAAACTCGTTTACTTTGCCAGAAGATATATAAAGCTCTAATCGTTCAACAATTTTTTGCCACGATGATTTTGATAGGCTGCAAATATTGACTGTTTTGTAGTGAGTACCTTTTGTACATCCGTTCACACCAAAGGCTTGGACTGTGTTCAGAGAATCCATGGTTACCGTTGTTCCATTCATCCAGGGTTGCATTGGAGAAACTGCGATTTTATTTGGATATAGAAGACCTTCCAATTGTGAGGCTTCAAATACAAGGTCACTTTCGAGCAAAAGAAAAGATTCCTGGATTTTTTTTCGGGCCAGCCACAAGGAATAAATATTATTGGTAGTTTGAAATAGTGGGTTGGTTATTAATTCTATTTCCAAGCCTCCGGAATATTCGTTTACGAACCTTTGAATGCTGTGCCCTAAATACCCAACCACTATCACCAGCCTCTTGAAACCGTTATCGCAGAGGTTGTCAATCAATCGCTCAAGTATAGGGGTTCCTCCGACTTCAATGAGGCACTTGGGGACAGAATCCGTCAAGGGCTGTAAACGTTTTCCTGTGCCAGCGGCTAATAACAATGCTGTGAAAATACGATTTTTTTTAGAATGATCATTATTCATTAAAGTCCTTTGAAAAAGGTTTGCTATAATTAGATTGAAAAAGGTCACTTAAATCTTAGAAAGGCAGAAGTGTTGCAACAAGATCAATCCTCAGAATCGTCCTGATGTTGTATCTTGTAAATACTGCAAAAAGCCGCTGTACTCGAAGGAGGAGGGAGAGACCTAATTTTTAATTCAAGGATACAGAGGGAATGTAAGTTGCGTGAAGACACACGTTAACTTAAAAGGCCGAGATACCCCGAAAGTAGATACCCAGATGAATAGTAGGGATAATTAAGCATATACTAATACTTGGTTTTTGTCTATTTTTCTAACAAGCAACACCCTTTGCCCTTGTGCTTCCCATTTTACCATGTTCCAATAAAGCGGATCATGATGAAAATTTTCTTAAACATACTTTTTCTGGTTTTTGCCAGTACCGTTCATTCTCAATCTCTGTTTGAGGGAACCGGTGAACGGGTGGACTGGCTCGGCACCTACTATCAGGGAAAAAAGATGGGATTCAGCAAATCGGTTACACGCTGGGGCCCCGATGGCATTGAGATGGATTCCACAGTATTTTTTAAAATCCGTTCGAAATCGGTAGATCAATCCACCACCATCAAGCAAACAACGCGACTCACTCACGATTATAGATTGTTGAGCTTTTCCCTATTACAGGAAATCTCCGGGCATCGACAACAAGTCGAAGGCACGCTGAAAGGGAATGAGTTATGTTATCGAACCAAATCGTTAGGTTACGATAAAGAAAAGACCGTTGAGTTTACGCCTGCGACGGTTCCTTCTTCGACTTTTCTATTAAATTTGATTTCGGACGGCCTTCGTGTCGGGCAAAAAGGTGAATTGCCATTGTTTGTGGAACCGTTGCAGTTGATGGTGGATCTGCAATATGAAGTGTTGCGCAAAGAAACACTGCAATATCGTAGCGAATTGGTAGATACATTTGTCATCCGTCAGCGGTTCAGTGGCATGGAATCAACGATGTGGGTGGCCAACGATGGCTCCGTTTATCGAGAAACTACCGACATGGGATTCGAATCCTTTAAGGAAGAAGGGCAAGAAGCGCAGAAAATTGACGAGGCGATGACAATCAGTAGCATCATTACGATGAGTCTGGTGAAACCAGATAAGCCTTTGCCTAGACCCTACAAAAACTATGATCTGATCTATCACATTTATCCCGTGGTTTCGCTGGACTCCATTCCAGAAGACCATAGGCAAACAATTCTAAAATCTGAAAAACAGGCGGATGGAAAATACATCACCACTTTGAGGGTTAAAAGTGAGCCGAAGCAAATCGGCCAAATTTTGGGACATAAGAAGGAAGAGCCAGACCCCAAATACATAGAAGAGACTGCCGAGGTCCAGTCGCATCATCCAATGATCCGGGCTTTGGCAAGAGAACTCTCAGTAGACAGTAAAAATAAATGGCAATTGGCTAAGGATATTAACTTATGGGTTTACCTGAACATGAAAAAGGAAATGGTGGATACCGTTACTGCTTTGGATGCTCTTCTTGAGAGGCGTGGTGAGTGCCAGTCGCACACTTTTTTGTTTACGGCTCTGGCCCGGGCTTCGGGAATTCCCACTCGTATTGTTAACGGATTGGTTTATTCCAAGGAATATGAAGGATTTCTTTATCATGCCTGGCCGGAAGTTTTTGTTGGCGAATGGAGAGCAATGGACCCAACTTTTGGACAAGATAGAGCCGATGCAACCCATATAAAGCTGACCGAAAATTCGGGTGAAAATCCGTTTCGCATGATGGAATTTGTCGGTAAAGTTTCGATAGGCTGGTCTAGCCCTTGAGACCAGCTTGCGCCGAGTATCTAAAAATTTTATGATTTTAATTCCTTTAAAATCAAATAGAAGTTCCTATGTCATAAAAGTGGCATCTTAATTTTCGTTTTTTATTCGTTTGTATTTGTGGTTATCCAGTAGGACGAAACCTTTAATAATTCTAGTCTTGATAGAAAGTTACAAGAGAGTCACAGAATTTCGTTGACAACACCACATCCTGTATATATGTTATCAGACAATACACAATATATAGACATTTTGTGGAGTATTTGATTTTTAAGGATCTGAAAAAAATAAGGGAGGGGAGAAAGAAAAATGATATATCCCTTATTCAATAATAAGTATTTAATTGTATTGACCCTATTTGAATTGAAAGAGACGGAGCGTTTTTATGCGAATTGATCGGAAATTTACCATTGAATCCCAGGATCCCTACAGAGGAATCCAATTTGTCGAGCGAGTATCGAAAATCAATAACGCCGACGGTTCTTTGGTTGCTGAGATCAAGAACGTTCTTGTTCCGGATACTTGGTCGCAAGTGGCGGTGGATATCATTGCGCAAAAATATTTCCGCAAGGCAGGTGTTCCGGCTCGTCTAAAAAAGAAATTTGAACCGGGGATGCCCGAATGGCTTTGTCCGTCGGTTCCAGATGAAGAAGCACTGAACCAACTCCCTGTTTCAGCAAAATATACCCGTGAGGCAACCTCGCAAGAAGTAATCCATAGATTAGCTGGATGCTGGACTTACTGGGGGTGGAATAAAAATTGTTTCAATAGTGAAGAAGCAGCGCGTAATTATTATGACGAAATGCGTTATATGTTGATACGCCAGCTTGCGGCTCCAAACTCTCCGCAATGGTTCAATACGGGAATCAACTGGGCCTATGGTCTTGAGGGGCCGGCGCAGGGTCATTATTATTTTGATGAAGATGCCGGAAAACTACAGAAGTCTACAAGTGCATATGAAAGGCCACAGCCGCATGCCTGCTTCATTCTTTCGGTCAGCGATGATCTGGTGGGTGATGGCGGAATAATGGATTTATGGCGGCAAGAGGCGCGCTTATTCAAGTTTGGTTCAGGTACTGGAAGTAATTTTTCCAACCTACGGGGTTCTGGGGAGGGATTATCCGGAGGCGGTAAATCTTCTGGTTTGATGAGCTTTTTGAAAATTGGCGACCGGGCTGCAGGAGCAATTAAGTCTGGTGGAACCACGAGACGGGCAGCAAAAATGGTCACGCTCGATATGGACCATCCAGACATTGAAGAGTTTGTCGAATGGAAGGTTAAGGAAGAGAGAAAAGTCGCGGCTTTGGCTGCTGGAAGCCGGATCACCCGTCGTTGCTTGAAAAGTGTTTTACAAGCTTGCTGGGCTGAAGGTTTGACTGACGAAACTCGTTTCGAAGTGCAGAAAAACAAAGCACTTAAAAAATCCGTTCGCAAAGCTCTCGATTGTTTTATACCTGAAAATTATGTTTACCGCGTTATCCAGTTGGCTCAGCAAGGTTTTAAAGATATTGAGTTTGAAGAATACAATACCAATTGGACCTCCGAAGGTTATTTAACCGTTTCCGGCCAAAACTCGAACAACTCGGTTCGTCTTACAAATGATTTTCTGAGAAGCGTTGAATGCAATGGCAACTGGAACCTGATTCGCAGGACAGATGGCGAAATTGCCAAGACTTTGCCAGCGCGGGATCTATGGGATAAGGTGAACTTTTCTTCATGGTCCAGTGCTGATCCCGGATTGCAGTTTCATACTACTATCAATGAATGGCATACCTGCCCAGAAGATGGCGAGATAAAAGCGTCTAACCCTTGTTCAGAATATATGTTCCTTGATGATACGGCCTGCAACCTGGCCTCTATCAACCTGATGGAATTCTATAACGAGGAAAAAGGGTTGTTTGAAGTTGAAGACTATCAGCACGCCTGCCGATTATGGACTCTCACTCTTGAAATTTCTGTCTCCATGGCGCAATTTCCAAATAAAGCGATTGCGCAAAAAAGTTATGAATTCCGTACGCTTGGTTTGGGTTACGCAAATCTCGGCGCGATGCTCATGGTCATGGGTATTCCTTACGACTCTGAAAAGGGTCGGGCTATTGCCGGTGCTATATCGGCTATAACCACTGGGGCTGCTTACGCTATGTCCGCCGAAATGGCAAAAGAGTTGGGGGCATTCACTCACTACGAGAAAAACAAATCGTCCATGCTGCGTGTGTTGAAAAACCACTGGCGGGCGGCTCGCAATGTGGAAGCTCAAGACTACGATGGACTCACCATTTTTCCGCAAGGAATTCACGCGGAGCATTGCCCCGCCTACCTTCTTGATGCAGCGCAAAAAGAATGGGCCGATGCTTTGGCTCTGGGAGAAAAACATGGTTTTCGCAATGCGCAAACAACCTGCATCGCACCAACAGGCACCATTGGCCTGTTAATGGATTGTGACACCACTGGCATTGAACCTGACTATGCGTTGGTCAAATACAAAAAACTTGCAGGCGGTGGTTATTTCAAAATCATCAATCAATCGGTTCCCGGTGCATTACGGCGATTGGGCTATAAGCCTGAAGAAGTTAAGGAAATTGTTGAATATTGTGTAGGATCAGGAAGTATGGACTCTTCTCCTTATATCAATCGAAATTCTCTGAAGAAAAAAGGGTTCACGGATGATGTGATCGACAATATCCAACTGGAACTTCCGCGAGTTTTTGATATCAGTTTCGCATTCAACAAGTTTGTGTTGGGAGAAAATTTTTGTAAAGACGTTTTGAATCTTTCAGATGAGCAACTGGATTCCATTACTTTTAATTTGTTATCGCATTTGGGATATACCAATGAAGAAATTCAATCTGCAAACAATTTTATCTGCGGTCGCATGACGGTCGAGAATGCTCCGCATCTAAAAGAAAGACATTATTCAGTTTTTGATTGTGCTACCAAATGCGGAAGATATGGCGAACGATTCATTCGTCCGGAAGCGCATATCCAGATGATGGCTGCAGCACAGCCTTTTCTTTCAGGGGCTATTTCCAAAACCATTAATATGCCAAACGAAGCAAGCATTGAAGATGTAGAAAAGGCTCACATGCTTAGCTGGAAGCTCATGCTGAAGGGAACCGCCGTATATCGAGATGGATCGAAACTCAGCCAACCTCTAAACAGCGTGGCGACCGAAAGCTTTAAAGAACTGCAAATGGAAGATGATGAGGTTGCCGCGCCTCCGGTAGCGCCAGCTATGAAAGCTGCCGAACAGATTATTAAGGTTATTGAGCACAAACGTAGGGCTCTGCCACATCGGCGCAAAGGCTACACTCAGAAAGCGTCCATTGGCGGACACAAGGTTTATCTTAGAACAGGTGAATATGACGATGGCACTCTCGGGGAGATTTTCATCGATATGCATAAGGAAGGCGCGGCCTACCGAAGTCTGATGAACTGCTTTGCAATTGCCATTTCTTTAGGACTGCAACATGGGGTTCCTCTGGAAGAATTTGTAGACGCTTTCGTTTTCACTCGCTTTGAACCCAATGGAATGGTTACGGGAAATAAGTCCATCAGCATGTCCACTTCCACCATTGACTATATCTTCCGTGAATTGGCAATCAGCTATCTGGGGCGTGACGATCTCGCACAGGTAACCCCGGATGATTTACGGTCCGATTCTATTGGTAAAAAAAATCAGCAGTCGAGTGATGAAGATGATGCCCCCGTATTAAAAAGTGAAAAGAAAGAATCCTCCGAAACCAATGCGCAGGTTGCCCCCGTTACTCAGGCCGTTCCAACTAACGGAAACGGTAATGGAAATGGCAACGGTGCTACGAAATTGAGTGGAGGTACTGCTGTTGCCACCACAGCTGTGATTGCCAAGCTTAAAGGATATGAAGGAGATGCGTGTCAGGAATGCGGTAGCTTGACGCTGGTGCGAAATGGTACGTGTTTAAAATGCATGACCTGCGGAGCGACATCAGGCTGCTCTTGATTTAAACCCACCTCATTTAAGTTATTTGTTTGCAGGAGTTTGGCCGGCGATTTCTTCGCTGGCCTCTCAGCTTTCTAGCCCTCTTACGAGAGTGGCTATTGGTCAATTGACTCAAACTCTCAGTGCATTAGCCTGATTGATGAAACATTCAAAGTAACCCTGACTGGCTCCTGCTAAAATATACCCTGTTGTAAACCCCCGGAAATCAATGGTCTTCCCGCCACATATCTCACCGATTGTCTTGAAAATAGGAAACAGTAAAAAGATATAATGTGATCGAAGAACTTTGGCTTCCGACCCAAAACGGAGGTTAGATGCGTGTAGGTCATTATCATTTTTAACTAAACAAACTATTTCAAAGGTTGCTGAATATCGGAAGAAAAATCAGAGGAGCAGTTGGAATATGAAAAGAGGCTTCATGGCAGAGAAGAGATGAAGAAACCTATATCACTTAGCGAAATACAAAATCAATACTTTAAATTCATAGAGCATAATTTTGATGTTTTATATAAGGTCATGCTAGAGAAAAAATTAACTCCTCATGATATCGGAATGTCATTGACAAAAAACTCCAATGAATACGAAAAGTGGACCAAAGATTTAGATAAGTTTCTATCTCTTATTGATGAATTCTGGGAATCTGCAGGTGAAATAGCACAAATGCATATTGATGACATGCATGGGAATGTTAAAGGTGTTTTTGGCGGCGATTTGTTTGCGTCACACGGTGAAAACATAGCGTCAAAATGCGGTATCTATACAGATACAATAGTCTTTCCAGATCCCTTTCTTCGAATAAAGTATATTTTTGAACAAAACAACAAAGAAGATCAAACTTATTATCTAATAAAGCATGGTTTGAATATCCTTCAATACAAGCTGCTCGCATGTGCTGATATTAAAACCCCTATTGTAGCCATCCTTCCAGATCTATCTATCCTTGAGAATAATGAGCAAAAGCTTTTCTTTCAACTTGGGCAGAAAGACTCTCTATGACACTCAGAAAAACTTTTCGGACGAAAAATTAAGTCAGCTGAAGAACTATTTGAATTTTTTCAGACCCTGGATACTATTGAAAAAGCTGTAGCTGAAATAAAAAAATGACAACAGGATGCTATTTGACACGACATGGAAAGAAGATACCCCTACTAAGCTAAGAAAAGCTATGGCAAAAGATAATATAAATTTGACGGGTTCACAGTCTCCAGGCCAAATATTGGTAGCGTAGTCAGTTAGCCGGCTGGGTATTTGCAATGAACTACTTGTCAAATCTAGAAGGCTCAACGGAACACCCATTATTGATGCCCCGACCTTCTTGGCAATATCTGGTATGGAAAATGGAATATAATGCCGATAGAGCCGAACAAGAAACCGAAGTTCAAAACTTAAATATCGTTAAAGGCTTACAGGAATTAGCAGGCAGTGATATGGAATGGCTTGGAAACATCCTTCCCGACGCTCTGATAGAAGTTCGCCAATAAGGTGCAATGGATGAGATTAGAGAGATTCTGGGAAACGGCGTAAACAATTTAGTTCAATCAAACCCCACCAACTTTCACCGAAGCCAAGATAAGATATTTGATAATATTAATGAGGCCTTTGAACAGCGTCAAAAAAATAAAAGAATTGCGTGAAAAAAATGTAAATTTGCAGGAAAAGATATCGGGTCTTGGTTGGTAACGGGATTTTTGGGTATTACCGCAATTGCAACAGGAGTTCCGGTATGGGGCCTTGCTGCTATTGCGGCTGATCAATTATTGGATGCTCCAAAATTAAAAGAAATTCCACAATCAATTCGTAACTTAGTTGCCGAAAATAACAAAGTTAATAAGTCATCTGTCGGAATGTTATTTAGTGTGAGTAAAAAAACTGAGGCCAACGTAAAAACCAAACGTCCACTTTTGGCCGATTTCTGCCAATTTATCCCGTTTTTATTTTCGATTTTCTAACATTTTTTCAAAAGATATTTAACTATTTCCAGATGCACAATTATTGTGACAGGAAAAAATAGTATCGACCTCTAGAGTCCAGCTTCACGCTGGCAGCGGAAGCCGAAGGTTGGATTTTTCAGTTTTGCGTCTACCTTGTTACGAAAAGAAATTTTGGACTGATTATTGTAGCTGGTCCAGCCGCCTCCCTTTACAATTTGCAAACCTTTGTTTTTTGTCTGCACCCATTCCCAAACATTGCCTGTCATATCCATGATTCCATAAGGGCTTGCGCCTACATCAAAAGAAGCCACGGGTGCAACGGATAAATATCCGTCTTCTTTGCCAAACGTGTTGGCATGTTGAGGTAGAAACTCATTTCCCCAGGGCCAGGTGTTGGTCGAGTTGCCCCGGGCCGCAGCTTCCCATTCTTCTTCACTTGGTAAACGTTTGCCAGCCCATTGGCAATATTTTCGTGCCTGATTCCAGTTGATTCCCATGGCGGGGCATTGCGGGCAGGGTTTGCCATTTGTATAAGGCTTTTCACTATATAGCGGTTGGAATTTTTGAAAATTATCTACAGTTATTTCTGTCCTATCAATGTAGAAAGCCGAGAGTGTTACAAAATGGGAGCTGTTTGCATCGGGACGGGGGGTTCCACTTGCCGCTATTTTTTTTTCACCGACAAGGTATTTTCCCTGATTGATTAGGATCATCAATGTCTGATCCTTCTCATTTAAAATAGTGGGAAGAAGAGAGGTGTTACTTGTTGTAAGTCGTGGAAGGCTTTTCAGTTTTTGAGGAGGTTTCTTTTTTGCCTGAACTGGTTTATTCTGGGATTTTTTATAGTAGCGTTCAGAGCTGTCCTGTTTTGCATATCTTTTTCGATGCTTCTTGGCAGGCGTGCAGGCACTCACCCAGGTAAATATAAGGATGAAGGCAATAATCAGTCTCAATGTTCTTTCTGGCTCATGAGCGAATCCATTTTCCCTTTCAGGCGGCGATACTTTTTATAGCTTGCTTCTGCTTCATCTTTCTTACCCATCAATTCGTAGGTGTAACCCAGGCTATACCAAGCGTTGTGATGGGTGGGGTCGATTTTTAAAACCGATTTAAATACTTGCTCAGCATCTTTAAATTTTTTCTGATAATTGTAGATACCTCCGAGACTATAATAGCCATCTACGTTATTTGCATCTTTCTCTATTGCTTTTAAAAAGGATTTTTTGGAGGAGTCATATTGTTCGTGATTTAAATGCTCCAATCCTTCCTGTACATATTCACCGCTATTTTTGTCGCTGCATTGAGTTAAAATCATTCCTAACAGGATCAATGCTAAAAATTTATAGAAAGGGCGAATCATCTTCACCTGCCTTAATAATGTTTGCTAACCTGTTTCCTAAATTTCGGAAACATATAGTGTCAATATAACACCAATGCTTATTCTCCATTATATTTAAAACGGAAAGCAATATGACACTCTTTGATATTCTTCTTCTATCCGGCGTTGTCACGTTAGCCGTGATGCTCAGTATAAAGAATGAGCTGATCGGAGGCTATCGCCTTTTGTCGTGGATGAAAAGGCGATTGGCTTTATTGAAAGAACGTGGTCAAAAAACTATCTTGGAAAAAGAACAACTGGCTATTCAGGAAACATTGATGGCTTGCGAGGGATTGTGGAATATTAGTTTTGAAGAATGGGATTTTAAATCTGCAACACTTTCTTTGATCAAAAAAATTGCTTTTATTTATCATCCAAATGAAAAGTCTCCAATAGAGCAAGCGCGGTTGGAAGATGTCCTCGAAGCATTGCAGGAAGCAAACCAGAAAATTTTACATGTCATTCATCTTCCCCAGGTTGAATATGTGACGCAGTTTCGGGTTGCTCATATTTTTAAAAACTACAAGACATCACCCAATAACTCAAGAGACACCGGGCCAAGCAAATCAGGAATAAAAAGCCGTTTGTTAAAACCATTAATTCTTAAGTGGGTTGTCAGGTCGCTTCTCATTCAGTGGGTGTTATTGGTAGGAGAGGCTGCACTCAAGGTCTATGGAGGCGATAAGGAAGAAGGGGGAGTGGAAGCCGAAGCCGTTCTTGCGGATTTGGAAAACCTTCCGGATGCACCGGATATACCGTTGCCTGAGAGTGTGAAAAAGATTGTTGAGTCTTCGAAAAAGAAGATCGTTTTTTCGCCGACTGAAATTCCTTGGAGAAAGGTCGGGCAAATTTATTTTATACTCACAGATCAAATTGCCCGACACTACCATTCTGATTCTACTTTCCCAATATACGAAGCACGTGTTTGCGATTTGCTCAAGTCTGTTGCCGACTTTCTGGAGGGGGTAACTCGATTGGGCCAGAAACCCGTATTGAATAAAATTTTGAAAATTCGAATCTCACGATTGACGCAAGCGAAAGACCTCGCTCTTCCTTTTGGACAGAATAAGATTTCGGAATGGGTGAACAAGTATCAGGTAGGCGGTATCGCTAAATGGTCGCATACACTATATAGAACCCTGCAGAAAAAACAGCCGGGAATCCTTTTGCGAGATGTTGTCCTTGGAATTGTTAAGGAGGGAGGCAAACGCTGGTTCGTTTTATATCTCCATGGTAAAGTTGCCGCCGAAGCGAATAAGCTTTATGACCCAAACCCTTAAATTTATTTTTTCTTGTGTAACGAATAGGAAACTCGGATACCACTAGTATATATATCGGCCCAGTGGGAGGATTTTTTTTGCTGGGGTGTGAGCAAGTCGTGATAGGTACAAGGCCGGATTCCGTATGTCGACCAGTCCAGTTTTTTGAATTGAGCGTTCAGAGACTGAAACCAAATTTCAAGTAGCTCAGCGCTGGGTAATGTGATCAGGCTGAGGTCTTTGCTGCGGTAATCAAAGGAATGTGGCAGTGTGTAATCTTTTTTTTCGGGTTGCGTCAACGCAGTGAGAAGGATCGGAAGCTTTAGTGTTTCTTCATTGACGTTTTCATAAACCTGCGGTGCGTCTTTTCCTTGAATAGCAGCATAGGCTGCTGTGAAAGTGTCGAGGATCACAGTTTCTTTTGCCGCACGCAACATGAGCTTGAGCAGTCGATAAGGTTCAGTTGTGTAATAAAGCATCCCTAAGCAAAGCACAGTATCAAAACTTCCTTCCTCAACATTCTCCAGATATTGCAGGGCATCCCCAACGGCCATGGAATATTTTTCCTTCGCAATATTGAGTTCCTGAAATAATTCCTGCCCCAAACGAATCATTTTTTCTTCCGTATCGATTCCCTGAATGAAATCCGCACCGGATTCTAAAGCCGCGTAAGCGAACGTTCCCATATGTGAGCCGACATCGAGAATTCTTTTCCCCTGGATATATTTCTGATTTTTTACCAGAAGATGGTCAAGTCTGGCATTGAGGCATTCGGGATGATATGGAATGGCCCATCTGGTTTTCCGGGTTTCGTGGGCGAGAAAGGGAGAATCGTCAGAAATTAGAGGTTTTTTCATATCGAGATAAAAAAA
>Ga0209091_10003122_pt1 | contig 13424 bp, 8 predicted proteins | sample ArcticOcean_MG_C_6_FD_187438 | JGI IMG/M metagenome (GOLD analysis project Ga0209091, IMG submission 187438) | Marine microbial communities from western Arctic Ocean - ArcticOcean_MG_CB8_128 (SPAdes) (version 2) | ecosystem: Environmental > Aquatic > Marine > Oceanic | place: Arctic Ocean...
CCACCAAAATGTTCCGCAATACCCTGATGTCCGAGACAGACGCCAAAAACTGGAATATCCCTATTGAGTGCTTCACCGACTAATTCCGGAACTTTTTGTTCACTTGGGAATCCCGGACCTGGTGAAATAAAAAGTAAATCCGGAGAAATTTCGTCCAGCATCTGATACGGAAATCCTGAACGGAGGGTGATTACTTTTGCTCCGGTTTGCCTGACATAACTTGCTAATGTGTGTACAAAACTGTCTTGATTATCGACAAATAAAACCGTTTTTCCCCCACCCGTTTGCGGCAAATCAATGTCTTCAGCAGCAGCCGGTTTATTGCCCAAAGTCGCACCTAAAAAGGCTGAAGCCTTGATGTGTGTCTCTCGTTCTTCTGTAGCCGGATCTGAGTCATAGAGCAGTGTTGCACCGGCACGTACAGAAGCTCGGCCGTTTTTAAGATGAACCGTACGCAATGTCATTCCGGTGCTGACAAAACCGTTAAACCACAAAAAACCAATACAGCCACTGTACCAGCCGCGAGGTGAATTTTCCATATTTTCAATTGTCTGCATGGCAACAGGTTTTGGTGAACCTGTCACAGTACAGGCCCACATGTGTGTCAAAATAGCATCAACTGCATCTCTGTCTTTATTTAAAACACCTTCCAAATGATCAACTGTATGAATCAGGCGTGAATAACGTTCCAGCAGGCGCCGTCCAATTAAATGAACACTACCGGGTTCACAAATTCTGGCCATATCGTTACGATCCACATCCGTACACATAGTTAGTTCTGATTCTTCTTTTTCCGAAGATATGAGTGCTTTTATACGTTCAGCTGTTTCCATCGGATCACCTCCGACTGGTACTGTTCCTGAAATGGGACTGGTTTCAAAACGTTCTTCCTTGACACGTACATACATTTCAGGAGATGCACCAACCAGTTGCTCCTTACCCATGTTGATCAAAAAACTGTAAGGGCTGGGATTTTGTTCACAAATTCTTTTGAACAAAGTTGAAGGCTTTTCTGCAAAACCAGTAGAAAAAGATTGAGATAGTACGACTTCAAAAAAATCTCCACGCCGGCAGCCTTCTTGAATTTTAGCCACTTTCTGTTCAAACTCACCTGCTTCATGATCACAGTTTATTTTACCATCAGCCTTTCCCACGGCAACCTGGAATTCATCGCCAGTATTCCACCAGCTTTCAGTCATACCGTCCGGAGTTTCAATGTGATATTCAATTTTGGAAGCTTCCTCTTTTTGCCGGTCAACAATCACCAGTTCGACAGGCAAAAACAAATGGCAGTCAGTTTGTTCCGGATCCCGTTTATGTCTTGCTTCAATATTTTCAAATTGATAAACCAAATCGTAACCAAATGCTCCATACAATCCAAGATAAGGATCAACACTTTGGAATAGTTCAAATATTTTGCGAATAACAGAAAACACGCTTGGCTGACGACTCCGTTCTTCTTCAGCAAAGAAATCTGGCCTTGGTTTCACAGTACCAGAAATCTTTTCTGCAGTAAGATTCGGATCAGTACCAAAAACCAGTGATTCAAGATGGGGATGATTTTGTAAAGCAGGAGCTATCAATTTCAGCAGTCGTGTTCCATTCGGATTCAGCGCGTTGATTTCAAACTGTCTTTTCCTGGCAATCAGTTCCAATGCAGGATGCACAAAACCTAAATCCCAGCGGGAATAACGGTCCGGTACTTCGTAATTACTAACAAAAAGTGCTCCTTTTTTAGTGTCAATATATTGATATATTTTATCAAGTGCATGTTCCGCATCCAGGGGTGTAATCGACTTTTCTATTTTTATACCGCCCAGTGTTGTAAAAGTTGAATTATTCATAGCTTCAAGTAAATTTTAAGTGTTTAAAGAAATCAATTTCTAAGGTTTCGAATAAATTTTTCAACTCGCCACAAATCTTTAATCCCAGGTTCGCTTTCTACACCGCTACAAACATCCACTCCCCACGGTTGTACAATCTTTACTGCCTCTGCAACATTTTCCGGAGTCAACCCTCCTGCCAGAATCAGCTTTCCCAAACCTGAAGCAGTACTTGCCCGGTCCCAGTCAATTTTTTGTCCGGAACCTCCGTAATGATTTTTGCTGAAGGCATCCAGTAAAAAGTATTCTCTCCCAAACTCTTGTATTTGTTCCAGCTTAAATTCAGCAGACACACGAAATGCTTTATAAAATGGCACTCCTAATTTAGCAGTTAATTCAACAGACTCATCGCCATGCAATTGTGCCAAGTTCAGGTGTGTTTCAATCATTATTTTTTCCAGCGATTCCAGTGATTCATTGACAAAAATACCAACAGTTGTCACCGATTCCGGAAGCACACTTACAATTTTGCGGACTTCTTCCGGAGAAATGTAACGGGAAGAACCAGGCCAGCAGTTTAGTCCAATCCAGTCTGCACCTAATTCTGCACAGGACAAAGCCTGTTCAGGACTGGTTATCCCGCAAATTTTAACTTTTGGATAAACAGTGGTGTGATTCGTTCTCATTGGCTTCTGGATTGGTTTTTTTTAACTATAACGTTATAATATATTGTTATTCTAAGATACGAATTCTTACAAAATTAGCAATGGAAATATTACGGAAAACTAGATGTCTGTTCATAGTTCTGCATATTTCTGGAATGGTGAGACTTTGGTACTGCACATCTTCCTTCAACCACGTGCTTCACAAAATGAGTGGGCAGGCCAACACAACGGACGGATACGTCTTCGTGTTACTGCAGCACCCGTAGATAATCAGGCCAATCGGGAATGTGTGAAATTTATTTCAAAATCATTAAAAACTGCAAAAACAAATGTGAAAGTGGTTCAAGGTCAAACCAGTCGTTTCAAAACTGTGGAAATCCTTAAATCTGATCCGAAGTCCTGGAAAAAAATTTTAGAAGGCGTGGATAATTAGATTGTCTGCATTGTAGAACTTATAAAGCTAATGATCCACTACCTGAAAACACAAATAACAACTATTTGTCAGTTTAGATTCGTGAAAATAACCTGCCCAAAAGTTTCTCCAAAATTACGATTCTGGAGCATATTTTCTTTACTGACAAGCATCTTTTTTTATTTAGTAACCGGTACTGCTTCAGCACAGTGCTTAACCAGTGGTCTGACTGAAGATGAGCAGTTGGCTATGACAAAAGGATTATTTGAAGATGAACTGTTTTCCGTATCAAGTGAGTCCTCAAAGTGTTTTCTTGAAGAATTTAAGGATAGTGATGCACGTGAGGAGATTTTTTTCCTTAGGGCAGAAGCCTTAAGAAAGGGAGGCGATCTTAAGGCGGCAATCAAAGCTTATGATGAACTGAAAAAAAACTTTCCCAGCAGTAAAACCTATTTAGACAATTCAATGCTACATAAAGGAATTTCACTGGCCCTCACTAGAAAGTATACTGCTTCTATCAGAACCTTAAAATTGCTGCTGCTTGATTTTCCCACTACAAAATACAGAGATGAAGCACTTTTTTGGCTGGGTTATGCATCTTCTTTCCAGGCAGAGTCTCTACGAAAAATAAACAACAAAGATGCTCTGCTTTTATATCAGGAGTCAACACTTCATTTCGTTAAAGTAGAACCTGAACTATTAAATCTGAAGCATCAGCAGGAACGGTTGCATTTAATGGGACGGTCATGGTGGTTCCTGAAGGACTTTACTAAAGCAGAAGAAGCATGGAGCCAATACTTGAAAAACTCAAAGTCAATCAAACCTGAACAGGCTTTGAATCTAAAATACCAGTTAGCCACAGGCTTTCAGCAAGAGAAAAACTACAAAAAAGCTGAAAGTTGGTTTGCGCGTATTTTAACAATGCATCCAGACTCAAAACTGGCTGTTGTGTCTGCTTTTTTACGAGCAGAAATGGCATATGCAGTTTCAGTACAAGAAACAAATACTGAATCATTGGACTCAAAGGCAGTAAGTATACTGATTAAGCACTACAAACTATATTTAAATAAGAATGATAATAAGTATCAGGCACTTGCCTATTACAGAATTGGTGTGTTGCAGCAACCACACAAACCAAATGAAGCCATTCATGCTTTTCAAAAATATTTAAGCACAAAAGACAAAAATTATGCAGCTGAAGTTCATTATCGCTTAGGTTATTTGTTTTTTAACACAAAACAGCCGCAAAAGGCTATTCAGATCTTCGAAAAGTATCTCCGTACCAAAGATAAAACTTATACCAACGAAGTCCTTTACCAACTGGGATTTCTCTACATTGAAGCAAAACGTCCAGAAAAGGCTGTCCAGATCTTTGAAAAGTATCTCAGCACTAGAGACAAAACTTATGTGGGAGAAGTACATTACCAGTTAGGGTTCCTCTACATTGAAGCAAAGCAACAAAAAAAAGCTGTTCAGATTTTTGAAAAATATCTCAGTACCAAAGACAAAACTTATACCAACGAAGTCCTTTACCAACTGGGATTTCTCTACATTGAAGCAAAGCAACAAAAAAAGGCTATTCAGATCTTTGAAAAGTATCTCAGTACCAAAGACAAAACTTATACCAACGAAGTCCTTTACCAACTGGGATTTCTCTACATTGAAGCAAAGCAACAAAAAAAGGCTATTCAGATCTTTGAAAAGTATCTCAGTACTAAAGACAAAACTTATATGGGAGAAGTGCTTTACCAGTTAGGGTTTCTCTATATTAGAGTCAAACAACAGGAAAAGGCTGTCGAGATATTTGAAAAGTATCTCAGTACTAAAGACAAAACTTATATGGGAGAAGTGCTTTTTCGATTGGGCTACCTTTATCTTGAAACAAAACAAGCTGAAAATGCTGTTGACAGTTTCAAGAAATACCTAAGTTTAAAGGACAAAACACATGTCGGTGAAGTTCAATACCAACTAGGTTTTTTGTTCACAGAAAGGAAACAGCAAAAAAAGGCCATTAAGATCTTTGAAAAATATCTCGCTGGGGATAATGAAGAACATCGTGAAGAGATACAACTTAGATTAGGTTACCTCTACACAGAAAACAAACAGCAAAAAAAGGCCATTAAGATCTTTGAAAAATATCTCGCCAGCGGTGCTGTTGGAAACATTACTGAAACACAGCTAAGCTTGGGTTACCTCTATGTGGAAAACAAAAAACCCTTTCTGGCAATTGCTGTGTTGGAACAAGTCCTCCTGCATCCTGATTACCAGAAAAATAATGATCTCTTGCAAAATTTATTAGTCCTCTATCGGGAAAACGTCTCTGAAGAAAAGTATCTGCAGTTTCTTTTAAAAGTAAATAATGACCCAGAACAAGGGGGGAAAGTGCAGCAAGGGTTCAAATCTCAGCTGATTATCGAATACTTTGAACAAAACAAATGTGACAAATTGATTACAGGATTAAATCAGAACTACATGCAGAGTATAAAAAAATCAAATACAAAAGAGTGGGAGCATTTACTTTACATGAGGGGCAGTTGTCTGATTGAAACAAAAAGGTGGAACGAAGCCCGCCTAGATTTACGACAAATCCGTAATACTAAAAAATATCGTGAACATTCAATCCAGATGTTGATTGTGACACACAAACAGTTAGAGGACTGGAAGAGGTTGACCTGGGAATATCAAGAGGTTTATGACAAAAAAAATCCTATTTTGACAATAGCAGATTTTCAACTTTGGGTTTTCGCTGCCAAACAGAGAAAAGACTTTCAACGTCTTGAACGAATAAAAATAATTTACGAACGCTGGAAAAAAGCATTTCCAGAAGATTCACAAAATTTAGAACAGCTCAATAAATACATTTCTGGATTTCGTCTACAGGAACTTACTTCACAAGGAAACTGGAAGGAAGTTTCTGCATATATTAAAAAAGAGGTTCAGTCCGGTTCCGTTTCGCTTGATGAACAATATTTTTCGCAACTGCTCTTTGCAGAAAATAAACTGGAAAATTGGTCCGGCGTACTGGGTGCTTATGCCCTTTTACGAAAGCATGACCAAAAACGTGCTAAAACACTGGATGCACTTATTAACCAGGCAAAAGCTGCAGATAAACTTGGGAAAAAAGACCTCTCACTGAAATATTACCTCCAGGCTTTAAAAGTAAAACCTCTCAATCAAGAAGATAAAAAGCGGCAGTCAGAAATAAAAACGTTTCTGGCACAAAGTTCTTTCCAAAAATGGATTGAACAGGGAGAGTGGACTAAAATCAGCAAAACAATACGCAAGGAGGTTACTGAAAACAAGAGAGTTTTGAATGATACCAATTTTGACCTTCTGCTTTATGCAGAAAACCAAAAGTCCGGAAACAAAAAATATAATGGAATCCTGGATGCTTATGTGTTGCTGGCAACTTATGACAAAAAAAAGACACTTACTGTAAAAGCTCAAATTGACCAAGGATATGCCGCAGCAAAATTAGGAGGATATAAACGTGCAAAAGGATACTATAGAAGAGCTCTCAAAAAGACTCCTGACAAAGATGTTGATCTGGTACTGCAACTGGTAGGAGAACTTAAACGGCTTTATGAACGATCCAAGGATTATGCGTCTTTGGTAGTGATTTACAAGCGGGCATATAGTGTTCTCAAGAAAAGTTCGCGGCCCAAAAATGACTCCCGAACATACGCCTACCTCATCGGCTACCATCAGTCATTCTATCTTAAACAAAACGACAAAGCCCGTATTTGGCTGATGCGTTCTGATGGAGGTGGCTCCACGCCCCAGGAATTGGATGCTGCATTCTGGGTAGCAAAGCTTGATCGTGACGCAAACAAACCGGGAATGGCTATCAAAAGACTCAAAGAACTGGCTGGTCGTGAAGTTTCAAAAAACTCCTCACTTTATGTTCAGATTCACTTTGAACTTGGAACATTGTATCATTTAAAAGAAAAGTGGAAATCCGCTTTACTGCACTATCGACTTGTAGCCAAAGCACGTGCACCAGCAAAATTAAAACAGTATCAAAATACTGCCAAGGAAAAGGCAAAGGAAATAAGCAACTATTTAAAATCTCTTAATTCTTCTGAAGGTTGAAAATGTACGATAATAATAAATGGGCTGTATACAGTTCTGGTGTTTTTTACGAGATTGTAAAACACAAACGGAATAAATACATGCAACTTCTTTTGGCAATTTGTCTGGTGACTTTACTTACAGGAGGAATGCCCTTAATCGCGTTTTCACAAAACATGTCCGTGCAAGGCAAAATCCGTCTGAAGGGCCAGGTACAACTTCCATCCAATGTGGTAATGCCCGAAGTAAAACTTGATGTGGTATTATTGAAATTTGTCCTAAATACGGAAGGACAGGTAACTCCAATAGGCCCACAGGCACGGTTAAAAACTGATGCTGAAGGCAACTTTGAGTTTCTCAATATTATCCCTGATTTACGCGCAGGCTATCAAATTGGGACTCGGGTAGAAGGTAAATTATACAGTTCAAAAGTATTTTTTATAAAAGCCGGAGAAACATTAATTCAAAAAAACATTATCATTCCAGGGATTTCTACTGCTGTCGGTAAACTGGAAACATATAGAGCTTCAATTGTAATTGAATCAGGACTGGGAACCGTTACTGTAACCGAAGTTCTCGCACTATCAAATTCCTCTGCAGACAGAATTGATACAAAAAACCAGCCTTTGAAACAGAAACTACCCGAAGGAATAGAAAATTTCAGGATGATGGAGACCAACTCCGGAGCTGTGATTAAACATTATCTGGAAGATAATGTTTTAATAATTGAACATGTTTTTCCAACAGGAAATTCACAAATTATTTATCAATATCTCTTACCTGGCTGGTTTGGCAGTTTGGAAATGAACAGGGAATTTAACCTCTCCCTGGATAAAGTTGACGTTTTGACACCTGAAGGATACTTACAGATTAAGTCGGAACAACTCACTTTTTCCGATAAACAAAGTTTTAATGATATAACTTATCTCACATGGAAAACCAAGGTCTCAGACTCAAATCTGTTGACATTTACAATCAGCAATGTTCCTGTAACTTCGCTGCAGTATTCCATAGTTTCAGGAGTAGTACTACTTTTATTATTTACAACAGTAGCCTTGTTTTTTCAATTCCGGTTAAACTACAAAAAACGTCCTGAGAAATCCACTTCCTGACAATAAACATGAATTCAGCTTCAGTTACAGATATTTTCAGTACAATTGTAAATAATAACCGGAGTCGTCAAGTTTTATTGGCGGGGTTGATTGTGTTACTGACATTGTTGTTGTTTCACAATTTTATATTGGCTCCGGAGTTAAAAAGTATAAAGCAATTGAAATCTCAAATTCTGCAGATAGAAAATAGTCTGATTCAAGTAAATGCTGCCAACAATAATTCTAAAAAGCCTAATCTTGTTCAGTCTCTGGAGAAAAGAGAAACTGCTTTGGATACGATTCTTCCACCGCAGTGGAAGCGTGCCGAACTGTTACGCTGGCTCAATGACTCAATTCAGAAAAATAGATTGATTTTTGAAGAACAAACTTTGGAAGAAAAAACACCCCAATCTTTGAATCAGGTTTTGAAAATTCGATTGAAACTGAAGGGAGAATTCGAGCAATTCCTACAATTTCTTAACCAACTAAAAAACGGACCGAGATTATTGGTGCTGGAAAAACTTCAGCTTGGAAATACTACACCTGCCCTGCTGCAACCAAAACTGAGTATTGAAATGATTTTATCAGCCCACAGAAGACTCTAAATCTCTGTAACACTAAATAGTCCATGAAGTACCAAACGTGGTTTTTGACATTATTCTTGCTTTTTCAGTCTACAGTATCCGTAGTGCGTGCTGCAAAAATCAACCAGTCGGAGAAACCGCCTGCAGTTACAGCCAAAAATCCTTTTCGTAGTTTGCTGCTGGGAAATAAAGACTTAACTTTACTCACTAAGTCACCTTCAAAACCTGGTACGTCCAGTAAGAAAAATTCTTCCCAAAAGAAGAAAAAAGTCTTGAAACAGAATGTGGTTGCCGGGGTACCAGAAAAACCGCTTATACAAAAAGAAGATTTTTCTTTGAGAGTAAAAGAATTATTCCTGAACCTCAAACTGAAGGATATTCTTGAAACATCAGAGGGTCGTTATGCTTTAATTGACGAAAATAAAGTCACGTATTTCGTGCAGCAGGGAGAGTGGCTAGGTGAGGTTTTTGTCAAGCATATAGACAAAAATCAAGTTGAACTAAAGGAAATTGACGGAGAAACAATCATCATTCTGGAACTGAAACCATAATTATTTTGTGTTGAATCCGAATTGAGTTGGTTTTTGTTGAACTCAATTACTCGAAAGTAACGAGGTTTATTGTATCAATCCGAAAGTATGTAAGGAATTTTATAAGGTATCAGCACTTTATCATATCTCTCCCTTCTTTCGAGATGACATATCACAGTTAATAATATCAGTATTTTTTGATAATTCATGACTCAAGAACACTTTCACAGGTTTAATAAATAATACGATATGTATACATACCATCCAGTTGTTGAAATTTTGGTGAAGAGCTTCGGAACAACTCCGCAGTCACTGGAACCACTGCACGAACAATTGCTGGCCTACCGTGAAAATACGGAGGGCTTGAAAGAAGCAATGCTTAAACACAAAATAACCGGTGAATCAGAGTTTCAGCAGGCATTGGCTGTATATTATGAATTGGAATATAGAGATAATTTTAATGATGTTCCAGTTGTACGTGAATTTACGGAATTCATACCGATACGCTATGCTAAAAAAAATATATTCTTTCCACTGAAAAAAATTAAAAATACACTGGAAGTAGCCATAACAAATCCGGAACTCTCGCAGCCTTTGGATGATCTGGCCCGACATTTCAAGTGCCATATTCAGTCGGTCATTTCACACAAACAGGCAGTGCTCGATTTGATCAATCGTGCTTATGATGAATCTTCTGCTTCAACCGAAGACGCAGTTGATCTGCTCGATTCAGAAGAAACCTATGAAAACATTCTTGCTGTTGAAGAACCGGAAGATTTGTTGGATGCAACTGATGAAGAACCCATCAAACGTTTAGTGAACAGCCTCCTTTGGCAGGCGGCAAAAGATGAAGCTAGTGATGTTCATATTGATCCAACACCCCGTGAAACCTCCGTTCGTTACCGAATTGACGGGGTACTACAGCAAGTAACAGTTTTTCCACGTCAGGTACATGTAACTGTGGTTAACCGGATTAAAGTCATGTCTCGCCTTGATATTGCCCAAAAAGGCCTGCCGCAGGACGGTCGTTCAATGGTACTGATTGCGGGAAGAAAAATTGACATACGTGTTTCGACTGTACCAACTGTACATGGAGAGAAAATTGTCATGCGCCTATTGTTTCAAGAAGAAAAATTGATGCAACTACCTCAACTTGGTTTGGCAAAATATATACTCCAACCATATCTAAATATGGTAAACAGCAGTGGCGGCATCATCCTTGTTACCGGACCTACCGGGAGTGGAAAAACCACTACCCTTTATGCTTCTCTTGCTGAAATAGATAATGAGGCCCGTAATATAATCACCATTGAAGATCCAGTTGAATACAAACTTTCGGGCTACAGTCAGATTGAAGTTAAGCCCAAAGTAGGTTTGACTTTCGCAAATGCATTGCGTTCAGTTTTGCGGCAGGATCCAGATGTTATTATGGTAGGAGAAATACGTGACACAGAAACCGCACAAATTGCTATTCAATCCGCATTGACCGGACATCTAGTTTTCAGCACGGTACACACCAACAGCGCTCCCGCTACAATCACCCGCCTGATCGATATGGGTATCGAGCCATTCCTCGTTTCATCATCAATCATCGGCGTACTTGCACAACGGCTGGTACGGCGTATTTGTCCGGACTGCCGCAAAAGCTACCAGCCGCATCCGGAACAACTCCGTGAATTAGGCATTAAAGAAGTCAGCTTCCGAAAACTGGACCGACGATTTTACAGAGGTGACGGCTGCGATAATTGCCGACAAACCGGCTACCGTGGACGGATTGGAATTCATGAATTGCTGGTAATGAGCGAAGGTGTAAAAAATACTATCCTTGAAAGCAGCGACTCTGACACCATAAAAAAACAAGGCTTGAAAGAAAAAATGATTACCTTACGGCGTGATGGAGTAAACAAAATTTTGTACGGTTTAACAACTGCCGAAGAAATTTTGTCGATAACTTCAGAGTAAATTTATATCTAAAATAATTAGTTCTGTAAAATCATGCTCGCATTTTTTGACCCGGAGCAATTCAAACATGAACCCAAATTTTCCCTTTTCAGCGGGGTTCCCAAACCTAATTCCGAAGTAGCGGAAAGGGCGAAGGTTTTGCGGGATGCCCTACTGCAACATGGGCATGAACTTAAAATCCCAAAACCACACGGTATAATTCCTGTTGAAGCTGTACATCATCAGGATTATCTCCATTTCCTCAAAAACATCTATCGGCGCTGGCAGGAAATCCCAGGGGCTTCCGCAGAAGTGATTCCAAATATTCATCCTAACCGTACTGCCGGAAGCGAGCCTTGCGGAATTCCGGAATCCGCTGTTGGACAAGCAGGATGGTACATGGCAGATACTGCTTGTCCTATTAGCAATGAAACATGGAATTCTGCATTGGCAAGTGCTAACACGGCTGTTGGAGCCGCACAAGCTGTGTTGGACGGACATAACTCAGCATATGCGCTATGCCGTCCGCCAGGTCATCATGCTTTTGCAGATTTGGCTGGAGGATTTTGTTTTTTAAACAACTCAGCCATTACCGCACAACATTTAAGATTGAACTTTCAGAAAGTTGCAATTATTGATGTTGATGTGCACCACGGTAATGGTACCCAAAGTATTTTTTATCAACGTGATGATGTCCTGACAGTTTCGCTGCACGCAGATCCTGCAAGCTTCTATCCATTTTTTTGGGGATATTCACACGAAATTGGATCAGAGAAAGGCTCTGGTTATAATGTTAATTATCCCTTGGTTCATGGGACTAAAGATGAAGAATACCTACAAACTTTAAAGGCAGCACTGGACCGCATAGCCCAATTTTCGCCACAAGCAATGGTCATCGCTTTGGGACTCGATGCTTACGAAGGTGACCCTTACAAGGGACTTGGTATCAGCACCGGAGGTTTTGAGAAAATTGCTTCGGAGATTGCAAAATTAAATTTACCTACCGTGTTAGTTCAGGAAGGCGGTTATCTTTCAGATGCACTTGGTGACAACCTTAATAGTTTTTTGGGCGGTTTTGAAAATGGTTGAGAATAATGACGTTCAAGATAAGATAGTAATTCGGCAGGCGCTGAAAAAAATCCGAAACTGTTTTTAAAATGATCCACTCACTTGCCAAACTCCACGGTGAGGGTGCAAAATTTCGTGCCACCATTGAGAATGTTGAACGAGATGGGTTTGGAAAATTACAAAAAATATACTTGTGAGGCTTGACTTGACCTAACGATAATTGGTAATATCCAAAAAAAAATCCAATAAAATTTTCCCTGCCAAAAATATCATCCAATAAAACGTGATGCAACGACTCCAGAGTGGCCGTCATTTTTTACAGATTCCCGGACCAACCAATGTGCCTGACCGAATTCTACGCGCCATCGAACGTCCGACAATCGACCACAGGGGTCCGGAGTTCAAGGGGCTGGGTCTTGAGGTACTGGAAGGTATCAAAGAAATTTTCCAGACGAAACAACCGGTGATCATATACCCTTCTTCCGGAACCGGAGCGTGGGAAGCCGCACTTGTCAACACGCTCTCGCCCGGAGATAGGGTGCTGATGTACGATACAGGGCACTTCGCCAGCACATGGCACAAGCTGGCAGGGAAACTCAGCCTTGATGCCCAACTACTCCATGGAAGCTGGAGGGAGGGTGCTAAGCCAGAGGAAATCGAGCAGGCGTTGGTGGAAGACAAGGACCATACCATCAAGTCTGTGTGTGTGGTCCACAACGATACCGCCACCGGCATCACCTCCGACATCCCCGCAATTCGCAAAGCAATCGATCGCGCAGGACACACCGCCCTCTTCTTCGTGGACACGATATCCTCGCTGGGTTCCATCGACTATCGCCATGACGAGTGGGGTGTGGATGTGACGGTGGGCGGATCACAGAAGGGGTTGATGATGCCACCGGGCTTGAGCTTCAATGCTATCAGCAAAAAGGCGCTTGTCGCTTCCGGAGAAGCGAAGTTGCCACGTTCTTACTGGGATTGGGAGGACATGCTCAATGCCAACAAGCAGGGAGTCTTTCCTTTTACTCCGGCAACCAACCTGCTCTATGGTCTGCAGGAATCCATCCTGATGCTGTTGGAGGAAGGACTAGATCAGGTGTTTTCCAGACATAGTCGACTAGCCGAAGCAACACGCGCCGCTGTTCAGGCTTGGGGACTGGAACTCAATGCGCTCAACAAAAGTGAATACAGCAACTCCCTCACCGCGGTCGTGCTGCCTCAAGGACATGATGCGGATGC
>Ga0209091_10003123_pt1 | contig 13420 bp, 7 predicted proteins | sample ArcticOcean_MG_C_6_FD_187438 | JGI IMG/M metagenome (GOLD analysis project Ga0209091, IMG submission 187438) | Marine microbial communities from western Arctic Ocean - ArcticOcean_MG_CB8_128 (SPAdes) (version 2) | ecosystem: Environmental > Aquatic > Marine > Oceanic | place: Arctic Ocean...
GAGATGCCAAGCAATTCAGCGCTTCCTTAATGGTCACGTGTCGCTCTCGATCAGTCCGCGACACTAAACGAACCGCCGTGTGGAACTGGTAGGAAACCGAACACGTCGGGTGCGAGAAAATTTGTTCCACGCATACGTCCGATTTCGGCGTGTCGTCCGGGAAGCACGTGGAACTTTCTGGGTAACCCGTGCGGACTTTTAAACACTGTAACCGATTCGAATCTGCCGCTTTAGAGCCTAGCACGGCACCCCACGCCTCCGCTAGTTCTGCTCTCGGACGCATCAATGCGAAAAACGCGCATCGTAAACATGGGTGTTGAGCGACCGTGGCTGGAAAATACGCGTTGTTATCTTGAGAACGACTTTTATCGACCGTTTTCGTCAGCGCTTTAAGAACGTCCCAATCTTTGTCGCGCTTATTTGAATTCCCAATCTGCCATATAAATTGTCTCAACGCTTCGTTCTTCAAATCTGGATCGCTAATCAAACTCGGTGGTTTAATACCAGCGTCCGAGCGAATCGTCACCCACTTTGCGTTTTGCAACAAATCCGACGCGCATTGCAAGCACGGTTCACACTGCCAACCGGCGACATCTGCGGATTCGCAAGCTATTTTTTCCCCGTCGCAATACTCTGGTTTTGCACCATCCACATCTTTATATTCCCTGCACGTCTTCGCTTCCGCCCACGACCGCGCTCGACAGTGCCCTTTCCTACACGTACTCTCGTCCGCGCCGAGCGCGCCCAACGCCAAAATCGCCTCCTTCTCTTTCCAACCCACGCGTTCTCTCATCATCTTTTCCTCCGCATCTCCGTATCTCAAATCCATTCCTAAATGTCCCTCGAAGTACTCCAGAACGTTCCAATCCGCCAACTCCTCGATGAACAAAACTCGTTTCACTTGCATCGCAAACGCCAACCACTCGGCGACGGTATTCCCCATGTGGCCTAAGCCGAGTCCAAACCACGCCGTTTTAACAACCAAATACTTCGCCTCTTTGCGCTCCTGATCGTCACTTGCGTCGTTCGACAACACGCGGTTCCTCCACGCGACGTAGTTGCCGTATTTTTCCAGAAATTCGTGACACGCGAAATGTCGCTCTTTATCCGATTTCGTTTCCTCCTCGTCCAACGCTCCTCTTTCTGTCTCGTTCATGCCTAAATCTTTCCTAATATCCTCCTCCCGCGCGCACCCGCATCGCGATTCAAATGCATACATCGAAAGTTGCTCTTTCCTCGCCAACGAAATCACTTTCGCGTATTCGTTTTTGTTGTTGTTGACGTAACGCGTCGATCGTATCGCTCTGTCGATCGTTTCTTTCTGTTTCTCGGAATTGCACTTTTCGTTCGCTTCTGCCGCAAAACCGTCAAAAGTTGCGAATGAAACGCACAGGAAAAGGAAGAATAAAAGGCGTGCAAGCGATGCGAGGCGCCGAGAAAACATGCCTCGGAGATGTTGGAAATAGACGGGAGAAAGTGTGGACAAAGTAAAAAACGTTTCTTTCGTTTTATGCTCGCTATATTTATGCGGATTACAAAGCAAACAATCTCTCTAAAAGTGCTCGAAAAAGCTCTCCAAACCACCAACGCGGACGAGTCGCGCGAATGCGGATGTCCGGTCCGTACGCGAGCTGGTAGCGAATGATTCTCACATTTTCCCAGTATTGCACGTAAACGAGCAAAAAGAGGATAATTTTGAGAACGAGCGGTAACGCGCGCACTCGACGGCGGAACGCGAAAAGTTTGCGTTGGGCGAGGCGCAGGCGCTTCAATCGAGCGGCTTTTTTGATTTCGATCTGTTCGCCGACGTGGATGTCGAGTTCGTCGGTGTTGTTGTTGTTCTCATTGTGCGGCGGCGTCGGGGATACGAGTTTAGAAAACGCAAAACGCGGTGGATACCGCTTGGGATCGAAACTGGAACCATTGAATGTCGTCTTCATTTCGTTCGCGCGCAAGATTTGGGTTGGCGGAAACTCGTTGAATAGTTTCAACGCGGAGTGACACAGCGCGTCAACGGCTTGGAGTTGCCGCTTTTGTAATCGTTTCTTTTTCAGACGCTTTCTCGGCGACATGTTCGCCAAAGACGAGGACGAACCGAACGAAACACTTCGAACTTTTTGCATCATTTGCTTCATCTTTTTCTTCTTCTCGTGCTCCGAGCCATTCTTCGCTTCGTCGATGTCTTCTTCGGATATTCCATTTCTACGAATAGTTCCCGAATTTTCGTCGTCGTTTACGTTGAAAACGTAACTCGTCAAATCTGGAATAGTCTCCAAGCGGCTCAAATACGAAAACATCACGTCGTCGTCGTCGTCGTCCAATTCGTTCCTCGCTTTGATGATGCTCTCTCGTTCTCGCAACAAAACTGCCACGGTCAAATAGACCGGCATGAGCGGATGCGACGCCAAAAATAAATCAAACACGCGTTTCACGCACTCATTTCTGCTCTCCGCTTCTTCTTTCACGCTAGAATTTTCTACGCTTCTCTTACTGCTATCTGCGGACATCGAATGCCACGTCAACACTTTCTGCAACGCGAATTGATACTCGTGTTTCCGCGCGCCAAATGCGATCGCTTCCTTCAGCACTTCGTCCTCACCTAAAGCCTCTTCTATCAATCGTGCTAATACTATTCGTAACGACAACAAAACTGGATACATCGTTTCTCTCGTGTTATCTCTCAAACTAAACGACGCCAACCGGTCGAGCATCGCGCACGAGATTTTATATTTCGCGTTCGCGTCCTCTGCTTCCTCTTCCGTCTCTGTAATCGACAAGACTACTTGAGTGACGGCGTGAACCCCTTGATAATACCTCAACCCATCACCACTCCTATTCTTCCCCCCAAACACCGATCGCAACAGTCGCTCTAATTCCTTTCTCTTCTCCTTTTGCGTCTCTTTCTCGTTTTCCAAGTTAAAATACGACCGCTCGCAATCCGCCGATATCGTTCTCGAGAGCGTTTCATCGCACTCTCGTTCGTTGGTGGCAAATTGCACTTGCGAAATCGATCCAAACTCGATGCCGAGAAGTTTCATCCAAATCGCGCGTCTCCTCGCATCCGGCACGCCCGTCAGGCACGCGAGTTTGCGCATCTCTCTCTCTCCGCTTCGAAGAAAAGTATTCTTCGTCCTCCAAAAGTCTTCCTCATCCGCTGGCGCGACATCCCCTACGTAACGGTTTTTCGTCATCACATCACCGCGAGGACGAGATGAGAAAGCATCATCATCGGAGCAGTTCTCGACATAATCCATTCAAAAATTGCTCCTCTGACAACAACAATTCTCTCCGTTGACTTCTCTTTTTCGCAATATCTTCGTCTCTCGGAGGAATGGTGAATGTGTGCGTGTATAATATCTGCGCGTTCTGTGTATTTTCAATGAAGAATATTTCCCCAGAGTGAAAAGACATCACAACTTTTCCCCGCTAAGAGAGAGAGAAGAAAGACGCGCGCAGAAAACGAACGCGTCTGACGAGGAAATCGGGCGGATGATGGTTGGTCAGAGAGATTCTTTGTGGGACGTGATCGTGAAGTGCGACGATATTACTTTCACGCACATTCTTCCGAGATTGAATGGAACCGATCTTAAATTCTTGTACGAAGTGAATACGGAGACGAGAAAGTTGATTAAGCGATCATCTCGCGCGAGTGAGTTGGAGAAGGGGTTTAAAGTTGAAGAGATGTCGTCGATATCGACTTTGGAGTTTGCGTGGGAGAATAAATCGTTGTGGCCGAGTTACTGGGACGAAAGATCTTTCTGCTGTCGAGTTGCTTGGACGAATAAACTCGAGTTGCTCAAGTGGATACGAGAGGAGAAAAAGTGTAAGTGGGATGGATGGACGATTAATAGGGCCGCAGAACAAGGTAATCTAGAAATGGTAAAGTATTGCGTGGCAAATAAGTGTTACATCGGTGAGAGGGCGTGTGCAGAAGCTGCCGAAAACGGTCATCTCGAGGTACTCAAATACTTACGCGAAGAAGTCAAAGCGCCTTGGGATTCGGATACTGCCGAATGGGCGGCTAAATATGGTCATCTCCACATACTCGAATATCTTGTTGAGCGTAAATATAATGAATATATGTCATATGCGTGTAAGTGTGCGGCCAAGCACGGCCACTTGGACTGTTTGAAGTACTTGCACGAAACCGCCAAAGCGCCTTGGGACTCTTGGGCCGTACGAGGAGCACACCGGAACAACCACACCAACTGTGTACAATACCTCCTCGACAACGACTGTCCTCTCCCAGAAGGCTGGTCTTACGAAGATGGAGAGTTGCACGTGGTAGAATCAGAATCAGAATCAAGTTCCGAATCATTAATATAATATACTTGTAATAACAGAAAGAGAGAGAGAGACTTAAAGCATGCGTTCGCTCCTCTCGCTTCCATCTTTTCCTTTTCCTTCATTTTGTTTTCTTCAGAGATACTGCACTTTTTTAGTAGAACATGGGTCAAGCGCAAACGAAACGCGCGGGAGTAGAAATCAGCGTCACGAGCGATGATTGTGACGTCGATACCGATGGTAACGAGGAGGCAGGTATCCGTGGTTGTAAAGATACCCACCAGGACGATGATGATGATGATTCGGAGGAGAGAAGAGCGACCGGAGCGTCGACATCATCGACAGTTGGAAATGAATTTGAAAATGTACACGAAGACGAAAAGGAATCTCAAGAAGAAGAAGAAGACAAAGAAGATGAAGAAGTTGAGCGCGAGTTTCTGGAAACCGAGGAGGGAAACGAGGACGCGCGTTTAGTCGCAAAATGCGATGATTTGTGCCCGGAAAACGAAAGGGCGATGCGACTGGCTCGGTCCGATTTCGACCCAAAGTTCGAAGGTGCAAAAGGCGAATTGCTCATGAAACGGTTTTCGCGAACGTTTAACGGGAATCCGGAGGAAGTGAGGACTTTAGATGCGATAGAGAATAGTTTGGAACGAGTAGCGACGGTGATTGAAGAGACGATTGGTGGTGTTTGTGATTGCTTGAAGCGCGATGAGAACAGTTTGGATTTCGAAGCGTTGAAGACGTTTTCTGAACTCGCGGATTTTGTTCGGGATCGTTCTCGAGCGATTCGAGGAGACTTGACCGCGCAATCGGCGAGTGGACCAAAAAGCAGGCGAATCATGCGACGTCTTGTGCACACGATGATTCGATTCGATTACGAGATCAGAAAACGACAAAGACTGAGAGCGTACGCATACATCGCGCAATGGGTGAAATTCAATTATTCGGATCCGGACGTGAGAAGAATGATACACCGGGATCATTCCATGGCGCTACAGTTTCGTGAACAATTGGGGAAGTCGTTGGCTACGTACTCGATCATGTGCACGGAACGGGCTGAGTTCGTCTCACCGGAGGATAAAGCTGAGATTTTGTCCTATCGGTTGTTACTCAGACTCTCGGCAAAGGTTGAAGAAGAAGAGGAGGAAAAAGAAAAAGAAAAGGAAGGAAACCGTTCCTCTTCTTCCTCATCCTCTTCTAAACTCGACAACATCGATTTTCGCGCGGCTGAACTCGGCGTTTTGAATTCTCCGATCGTTTCGAGAGCCATGTACCTCTCCGTCTGCGTAGATGCGGGCAAATACGTCTCCTTCTTCAAAACGATCGATTCCGAATCCTTCACGTTTCTCGAATTCTGCTGTGTATACGCGTGTCTCGACCCGCTCCGCGCTCGATACATCTCGCGCTCAAACGTCAGCCACAACCGCATGAGAATGAACAAAGAAGACGCGTGCTCGCTCTTGAAAATCCAACACGTCGAAAAACTCAACCTCCTCCTCTTCAAAACGCTCACGGACTCTGGCGAGACCGATATCGAGTTTAGCGCCGAGTGCAAGAGGGAACCGAAGGAGTACGAAGTCTACAGAACAAAACTCGAATCAGTAGCCATAGAAAACTTATACCTAGAATGCGCGCTTCGTGTCGTTCGTGCTTAAAGTAGTAATAGTTCACAAAAGTGCTCTAAGTGCTTTTTGCGTTGAAAAGAAGAGCGCGTGCGTAAATTTAATTGACGCACAATCAGGAGACTCGAATTCGATTTCAAAATCCTCACAAACACGCGCACACTTCACTTCTTTATTCCGCTCCGCTGGTGCATCAATCAACCGAAAAAGCACGAGAGAAGAAATATAAAAATGGACTTGGAAGTTGCTGCGCTCGTGTGCTCGTCGGCGGCGAATTACCAGTCTCCACAAACCGGCGCCATCGTCCCGTCCATCCATCCCTCGACGACGTTTTCCCGGGACGGTTCGTACAACGCGCACACCTTGAATAATGGCGAACACCCCTTGGTGTACTCTCGAGCGGACAATCCAACCGCTTCGCACGTCGAACACGTGCTCTCAAAACTGGACGACGCCGAGGAAAGCTCCGTATTTTCCTCGGGCATGGCCGCGGTGAGCGCGATAATGAACGCCTTGTTCGTGCCGGATTGCGTGGTGTTTTTCCCACGAAGATCGTATTTTATCAACCGGAAACACTTCCGCGAGTGGTGCACCCGAATGCGAGTTCGTATCGTGCAGTACGACACGGACGCGAGTTCACTGGAGTATTTGAAATTAGCCATAGAGATGGTGTCGTGCGAAGAGGAACGAGAACACGAGAAGTTTATGTGGATAGAGACGCCGGCGAACAGTTCGTGGGAAGTGTTGGATATCGAGACGGTGACGGGGTGGTGTCGCAAGAACGGGGTGACGAGTTTCGTGGACGCGACGGTGTTGACGCCGTTATTGTGCCAGCCGTTGAAAGTGGGCGCAGATTTTGTCATACATTCGTGTTCGAAGTATTTGAACGGGCATTCGGACGTGTTAGCTGGCGCGGTGAGTTGCAAAGATCGAAAGTCGAAAAATTGGAAGAGGATTAAAGAAGCGAGAGTTACCGGAGGGGCGGTGTTGTCCGCTTTTGATTGTTTCTTGCTGTTGAGAGGTATGAGGACGTTGCATTTGCGAGTGCCGAAAGCGTCGGAAAATGGGATGCACGTGGCAATGTCGATGGTGCAATTTAAGTTCAAAGGAGAGAAGGGTGAAAAGGTGGGGCCGAGCGCCGGCGAACAAAACGCAAGCGCCGAGGTTACACCGACGACGACGACGACGAGTTTTCCGATATCACCGTGGTTCAAGTTGGTGGTGTTGTATCCAGGTTTGCCTGGACACGAAAACCACGCTATTTCAAAGCAACAACAAGCCGGGAAGAATAAAAAAATGTTTGGCGGAATGTTGTCGGTGGTGATTACCCCGATTTTACCGGATCCGACGGCGACGACGGAGCTAGAGAAGGCTGCTATGAACAACAACGAACCAGCATCAACGAGAGGAACGGGAAATCAAGAAGGCGTGAAAACAACAACGACAACGACAACAGAAGGAGGAGCCAATTTACCGTCAACGACGGAGCAATACGCAATTAAGATGCACGAAATCGCGTTTGAAATGGCAAAAACGACGGCAACATTGACCAAAATTTGGCGACCGGCCACTTCTTTAGGCGGTCCAGAGTCGCTCATCGAACACCGGGCGTCCGTGGAAGGCGGATCGTATCCTTGGAGTCAATGTCCAGCGGGGCTCTTACGTTTAAGCTGCGGGTTAGAACCTGGTCACAGACTGGCGAGAGATTTGAAATCCGCGTTACACGCCGCGCATTTGAAAGTGTGTGGCGCGCGTGGTTTGTTAAAGATTTCGCACGTGAGTAAAGTGAGCAAACCGATAGAAGCAAACAGGCCCAGCAAACCGGCTCAGCAGCCGGCCCAGCCGATAGTAGATAGAAATTTACTCCACGGCATATTAGGAAACCTCACGGCCTTGAACGATAAGAAACGGCCGCATCCGGATGATGCCGCCGAAGAAGCGCGTAAGAAGGCACCGGAACCCGTCGGCGATCTCACGCTCGAAATTCCAGTCGGTAGTTTGGAGGAACCTAATTTAGTAGCAATTAGGAAACTACGCAAACTATCATCAAAAGTGTCGGCTCCACCGGCGCCGGACGAACAAAGATGTTGCAAAAAGAGCTCGCAATGGCACTGCCCGAAATTCCGATTTGGCGCGACGAGATATTGTGAAAGGCACCAAGATTGTGTGTTACGGGATATGGAAGGACCGAAAAAGAAAGGAAGAAAACCTGGTTCGGCGACGAAGACGGCGGCGAATGCAGAGGGTTTCGTCACAATGACCGCGAACGGGGTGCCGATGCCGCCGATGGCAACGGCGGCGTTTCTTCACAAACCGGTTTTTCCACAAGAGCAAACTACGGTGGCGACGCCAATGCAAGTCGATCGGGATCCATTGACGATGACGACGACGACGACGCCAGTCGCACCCCGAACGACTGATGGGCAGCCAGAACAAGCACCACAAGCAGGGAATCCAGCGGCACCTGCTCCAGCAACAGCTCCGCTTGCGACGACAACTACAACAGTACCAACATCGACAACCCAGGCGCCAGATCCACCTTCGCAAAATGCACCTTCGAATGTACCGCAGCCGTCACCGCCGAAAAACGATGGCATTTTTACCAGCGGAGATCTTGACATGCCGATTTCGATGATGGTGACGGATAGCGGAAAAGTCAATCTACAATTGGCACTGGATGCGCAGACGCGAATGGATAATAAATTTTGAAACTTTTTGAAAGGGATTGGACTGCTATATATACGCGCGAACTTATTGTGATTTGTTTTTACTACTATTTCTTTTGCATCGCCAAAGCTTGTTTCCTTTTCAGGCTTTGGATCATCGAATCCAACTCGTTCTTTCCGATGCCTCCAGAAGATGATGCTTTCTTCTTACCAGCACTCCCAGGAAAATCGTCGTCGTCGTCCACAGTAACGTTTTCACCATTTTTGAGCATCTCTTTGCGCATCTTCTCGAGTTTTGCCAATTTCTTCGCGCGACGTTTCTCGCGTTCGCTCGCGATGAGCGCTTTCGATTCGACGTCTTTGTACCGAGGATCGGTCGGATCGAGTGCAAATTCGTGGTTTTCAAAGAGGGCACCAAATCGTTCATCTTGCACGTTGATGATTTTCTTAGTTTTGCCTTCGTCATCCATGTCGTCGTCCATTTCGTCGTCGGACTCGGCTCTTCGCGCGGCTTTACCTCGAAGTTTCCGCTTCTCGGCCAATCTCGCTTTCTTCGTTTTACGCGTGACTTTCTCTTCGCCTTCATTGGTTTTCCTCGCGAGAGACTTGTTCTTCTTCAAGCTTTGCGCGTCGCCTCTTCCTAAGATGACATTTTCGTCCATCATGAGCAACTCGAGTTCTGCTTTCGCTTTTCCGTCTTCTCCGTCGTCCAATGAACCTCGTTTCTTCTTTTTCGATTTCTTTTTGTCTTCATCAACGGTATCGTCTTCATCTTGAACGCTATCGAAGTCAAAGTTTGCATCTGGCTCTTGCGCAAAGAATTGATCGTCGAATCCGTTCGCTCCCTCGTCCGTACCCGCTGCGAATTCCTCCTCTTCTCCCTCTTCTTCTTCTTCGCCGTTCTTTTCCTTCTCTTTCTTCTTCTTTGCGGTCAACTTCTTCTCTCGGCGTTCCCGTTCGCGTCTCTCCTTGTCGGTTTCTTTTTGCCCAAGCGTCCCTTCTTTCTTCTTCTTTTTCATTTTGGTACCGAAATCTTCTAGTCCAGCGTGAAACGTGACTTCCATGTCGCCTAAATTACCGTTCTTGCCGGACCTGTTCCCATATCTATTTGAGAACTTCTTTTGCATGGCGTATTTCGTCGACGCCAACGCGGTGTCTTCAATCTCTTCCGATGATGAGGACTGAGAGTCAGAGGTGTCGTCGTCCTCGTTGAGGAAGAAATCATCGTCGTCGCCGTCGTTGTCATTCGGGTCTTTACTCATGCCGTCTTTATCGATATCGTCCAACTTAACGCCTGTGCGACTCGTCTTACTCTTGTAATCTTTCCCGAGCAACGCGGCTAAATATTTCTTCTTCTCTTCCTTCCCTTCGCGCTTACTTTTCTTCTTCTCCTTCTTCTTCTCTTCTTCTTCGTCATGGCTGGAGTCTTCTTCTGAATCAGACGCTAAATAGGCGTCAAAATCGTCGTCTTTCAACTTATCTTCGGTAATTTTCCGACCGAACGTTTTCTTCCTCGCGGGATCGGCGTCGTCCCAGGACAATTTCACGGTGGCGTTTCGCAAGGCTTTCACTTCAAATTCAGGAGGCTCGTAATCTTCCGGCGTGTCCGTTGCAACATCGCGCACTTCGCGTTTCGAAAAGTCTTGGTCGTTTGGGACGTAACGCAAATCCAAAAGCGCCGACGACCGCTCAAACTCTAATCCGTCGCACTGCTCGTACACCGACTTTGCGGTTTTGACAGAGTCGCACTCGATTATCGCGTAATAGTATTTCAATCGATCGCGTTCGTATTGCCTCAACTGTTCGTTGTCGATTTCTTTTCCTTCTTTACCGAATTCAAATTCGGAGAGGCTTTTCTTGTTCTTACGTTTCTGGGATAACTCGCTGCCTCCGTACTTGCTCTTTTTAATTTTCGCCACCGCGCCCATCGGCCCGATTACGTTTTCCTCTTTCATTCGCTCGAGACCAAAATCGGACGGGTACACGGTCACTCTATTCACTTCTCCACTTGACGGACAAAAGGAGCGCAAAATGCTTAAAATATCAACCGCTCGTATTTGCTGCCACTCGCAATTGACCAACGCCAACCGCTTCGTCGCGTCTTGTTCCGGAACGGAGCTTTCGTGCCCCGTTTCCCTTCTTTCCGCGTAGCTCGCTAATACGCCTTCGTCGGACAGCTCTTCACCGTCCGAGAATTCTTTAAACGCGTCGTCCTCGTCGTCGCTCGTTTCGCTCTCGCTGCTATCCTCCTGCTCGTCTTCGTCGTCGGAAGAAGAAGAATCCTCGAGACCAACTCCTCGCATCCGATCTCTCGACGCGTCCAGTTTCGCCTGCATCGCCGCGTCCATCTCCGGCAAATCCCGACGATCAACCCCCCCCGGGTTCTTCCTCCTACGTTTCCTTTCATCCTCTTCATCGGTATCACCTTTTTCTTTTAATTCTTCTTCTAAATCGTAATACGATTCTAACCCTTCTCTCGATATCTCTTTCCTCGATTTCCCGCTCCCGTTCGTTTTCCTCCCGAATTTGTCCACTTTTCTCCCTCCTGCTTCGAATCCGCCGCCACGTTGGTTGCCGACACGAAAATTTTCATCCTCGAACATCTTCTTAAACCTGGAATCGATTTTCACTTTTCTCGACTGTTGCCTCATGGTCATAAATCGAGGGTCGCTTTGCATCTGTTGGAATCGAGGGTCGGAGATCACATCCGCGCTGTTGATGGCTTTCGAAGGGTCGAAGGAGGAGGATGGATTTTTCTTCATCTCGCCGCTCTTTTCGTTGTTTTCCCCGCCGGACGTGTTGTCGTTTCAGCCTTTTCGCAGGAAGAACAACGACGACAACAACAACGCGATGAGTGCGGCGACGAAGAAGAATTCAAACGACGACTGAGTATTGGTTTTCGGGTTCAATAGTAAATGTTGTTCGAATGTCTTTTTGCCGGGGTGTTTATGTGTGTGTATAAGTAGAGACTTTTTGTCGAGAATGTGACTTATGACTTAGTATGAGGCAAATTTGAAGCGTTCCGAAAAGCGTCTAAAGTCGTCGCTTTTCGAAGAGAAGTTCGGACTTGTGATGTCAGGACGACTGTAATAGTACACTCTCGCCAATTTCTGCTTTAACTGCTCGCACTGTTCTTTACTTTTTTTCGCTCGAAGTCGTCGCGCGTCTCGCGCCTGTCGCAACGCGGCTCTCGTTTGCGTTTCGATTTTACGCGCGTCTTCGGAGTGCTCCTGTTCGAGCGAGGCGGTTTTTCGTTGCCACTTTTCCCGTTCGCGAGTGAGTTTGGAGAGGGTTTCTTCCATGCGCTGGAGTTTGGCGTCTTTCAGACGGTTTATGCGGCGGAAGCGGTGGTGGAGGAGTTTCGGGTGATACGCGTCGTAGGCGGAGTTGGTGGTTGCGGTGGTATTCAAGAGCGTCATCAATTCGTCTTCTTCGCTTTCGTCGAGATCGGTAGTACTGTCGTCGTCGTTATCATCCTTCCTTTCTTCGTCGTTCTTAGTTTGAACACGCATACCTCCGTCGTCGCGTGGTGCCGCTCTCTCCCTTTCACATCCACTCGCTCGATAAACGTCTCTCCTCGCCCTTTCCAATCTGGCGCCGAGCGTAGACCGTAAATTCGCTCGCTCTTCCTCCGCTTGGTTTTTAATCTCCGCCATCGTACTCGCGTGTCTCGGAAAGTTCGAGTTCAACTCCTGGTTTTCAAATCGCATGGGCATTTCCTTCATCGCCCGCTCGGCTACAGCCACGCGCTCTTCGTGCGTCTTTCTGACCTCCTCCGCTTCTTTCGCAAACGCCGCGAACGCCTTGCGCATGCTCTCCTCCAAATCCATCCGCATTTGTTTCTTACACTTCAACGCGGCGTCGTAAATCCTCTCCGCCGTTTCTAAGTGTGCTTTTGCCATCGCCCGCGTCTGTTTCTCTGCCATATCCAACTCTCGATCCAACTTCTCCGTCTTCTCGTCCAACCGGTCAACGAGTCTCTCCTTGGCAATTTCCCTTCTGTCTTTCCTTTCCTCTCTCGTTTTGCGTCGCTCGGCGCGCTGTATCGACCGCCATTGCTCGTGTAAACCGAGCTCGTTCGTTCGAGACTGTTTTTGTTCTTTCGTCGTCGGCGGTGAAGGCGGTGGTTGTAATGGTGGTGGTGTCTGGATCTCTCGCTCTTCTTCTTCTTCTTCTTCCTCTTTGGTGCTCAGTTTTTCCCCCTCTTCCCGTGGTGATGGTTTTCCCGAGACTCCTTCGATTTCAGTTTCCTCCTTTTCCTCCGTCGTCTCCTCCTCGTTCGATCCTTCTTTCTCGCTCATTCTCTCTCTCTCTCTCTCTAACTTTCGCTCGCTCTTCTTGTTGTTCTTCATGTCGTCGTCGTCGTCGTGGGCAAGCGTATATTTTTTTTAACGTGATCTCTACATGCGCGAGACATTTCACATGCGTTGACCGACGAAAAAAGAAAGAGACATCATAAAAACTTCCGCGCGAAACGCGCGGACAGCAGGAAAGAAGAAGAAAACGAACGCGACGATGGAACGCGACGACGACGTAAACGACGACGAGCCGCAAACGCCGTCCTCCGCGCTGTTCAACTTCAAAAAATCCGCCGCAGGAGGAGGCAGAACACCCTCCCCGTTGGCACCTCCTCCAACGCTTTCCCCGATGTTCAAAGAGGAGAAACGACGCGTATTTTTTGCACCGTCGTCGGATGAAGAAGAAGCTGACGATGTCGACGACTTCGATGCGTCGTTTTCGTCCGAATCGTCGTCCTTAATACTCTCTCCCGCGCAAAAAACAATCGAACAACAACAGCGCAATCGCTTAAACCTGTTGAGAGCAAGATTGCAAAGTAAAGCGGAG
>Ga0209091_10003124_pt1 | contig 13420 bp, 14 predicted proteins | sample ArcticOcean_MG_C_6_FD_187438 | JGI IMG/M metagenome (GOLD analysis project Ga0209091, IMG submission 187438) | Marine microbial communities from western Arctic Ocean - ArcticOcean_MG_CB8_128 (SPAdes) (version 2) | ecosystem: Environmental > Aquatic > Marine > Oceanic | place: Arctic Ocean...
CAGCATTTCTTGCCTGTTTTCCTCTAACCATTTTTTGAATTGCACCTGCCGCAGGCATCCGTATATCTCTGTTCACCATCATCTGTAATCTTGCGTTGAACACATTGTTATTCATCGCACCTTGCGTTAATCTGCTGTCCCTCTCTCCAACCATAGAGAATTGTGCGTTTGTTCCATTGCCCAAATAACCAGTTAGTGCACCTAAACTTGTCATTATATATTAGATTGCTAAAATAATATATAATTGAATTAAAATCCGCCTCCACAAGGATTTCTGTTACCACCGCGCTTGTTAATGTAATCAATCTGTTCTTTTGTAACACAAGCACATCCTGTACTGGAACTGTAAGCTAAAGGACTAGCAGGAGTGCAACATTCAGGTTTAAATGCATTATTTGCTAAAAAGAAAAGTTGTCCTTCGGCGAGAGGAACCTGTGGTCCTTGATTAGTTTCATAACTGGATTGCATAGCAGGAGGATTTTTGGTCCATTGGTTACCTGGAACACCCTTACCCATAACGTACTCAACATTAGCACCTAAAATCTGCATTCCTTCTTTTGCACCAATGCGAGATGAACCGCACAATAAGGAGCAACCTAAAATAGAACCGATTATCATTGAAATAACAATACACTCAAGACTTGTTTTCATACCTAAAATATTGATTTGCATATTATACATATTTGATAGATTAAAATATTTTTAATAAATTTTGCGGAACGTCTAAAATTTGTTCAATACCACCACTGTAATCATAAAAGTCAATACCATTCACACAGAAAATTCCTGTATCTGTTATCATATGATACAAATATCTAGGTTTTTTTACAGGTTCTCCTATCATACCAAACGTGCTGATTTTGCCTAAAGCATTAAATAGTTGCAAGTTTACCCCTCCTACAAATTCTTTTTTATTGTATGAATATCTTTTAACGTGAAGTAACTTTCGTGCGTCTATTTTTACAATTCCTAAAACTCTTTGGCCAAATTTAAGTTGTTCATTAACTTCAATATTTTTGATTTTTTTGGATCTACCATCTTCCAATTCAATCATAGTATTTTCGTGAAATCCTCCATCTAAATATTTATGTATATCATTAATTGTAGCTTTTTTGGGGATGAGTCGTAATTTTTTTAAAACGACCATATCTTCGTCTTCAATCTCGTCCCAGTCAGCAAATTCTAAGCCATTTAGATTTATTCTTTTATTGGAAGTATTTATACAATATACAAACTCTTCATTATAATACATTTTTTTTGCACCAGGGTGTTCTCGGACATAAATCAACTCATTATTATGAAAAATTTTATGACTTCCTGTTACGACTATATTTTTTAACTGATACGCATTTTCTCCGGTATATGATAATTTAAAGATGCCAGTAACAATAGAACCATCTCGTAATTTTTCCCCAACCTCTATTTCGGATATCTTTTTTTTGCCGTGCATCATATCAAATAACGTATCACAGTCAAAACAACCAGGTTTTCCGGGAACTGACCCAGAGGCAGTAAGATTTAATATATGAATCATCCATCCAACTATAATTGCCAATGGAATGGAAATCAATAAGAAAAAGACTGTCCCAGCAGCAGCGGCAGGCCACGTAAAAGGTAAAATCCACAAAGCAATAATTGCTGATACAGCAATCACCAGAGTAATTATTAATAATTCCATAAATGCTCCAATAAATGATTTAAGTGCCATATAAGAACCCATAGCCGTAAATAATGTTGAAACCATTACGCCCTGAAGCTTGCCAAATAAATCTTTCATCTTAATTAAAACTTTTTGAATGGGTACCATTGTTCCAAATATTCTTAATAAAATATGTTTTGCTATGGCATCTATTTGAATTCTTATATAAGCCATTATCCCCCTTACAGCATTGACAGCATTACCTAGTTCACCAAAAAGATTAACTACAATTCCTGTAACAAAATATAGAGGTTTTAAAAAAAAGGATACAACGCTTGCAAGAATAGTTGTGGTACAAGCTGTAAAATTATCTGCTGTAAATTTTATTTTCGATTCACCTGGTGGAGTATTGATAAGTCCAGCAAAAGGAATAACTTGAGGATTACATCTTTCATTTGCCCAGTTAGATTTAATAGGTTTAATATGATTCATCACATACAAATAAGAAAACACGCAAAAAAAGGCTAATAGCAACAAAACACAAGCAATTATTGAACCACCATATTTATCTAAATATCCTGATTTATTATATATATTTTCAATGTTATCTGTGAAGGATTTTGGAATATTATTCATATATAGTTAGTGGATAATATTCTTAATAGATTAATCTTCCCAATCCCAGAAAGTAAATTCTCCTACTGGAATTTGATGACTAGATGTAATAAGGCAACTCAATTCTTCATCATATTCATTGGTTTTTATAGCATCTTTATATTTGCTAACTGGGATATAATTTTCAATATTATTTGCATCAAGCTGGTGCCATTTCATAAGTTTTTCATTATAAATCTTATGTGAACCAGTAACATATATATAATCATTTAACTTATTAGACCAAATCTTATAAAATGGATTTGAAGCATCTCCTTTTAATTGTAATTTACCACATACTTTGCTACCATTTTCCAAAATATCTCCTAAAGAAATATCCTTCATTAAGACTTTTTTGCCATTAGCTAATCGTAATGGAGTATCTTTTTTGAAACATAATGCTCGCAAAATACCACCAATAGGGCCTTTCCAGATAGATTCACCTGTATACACAGCGCCTTGAACCATATGCATAGTAACAAAAGCCATACCAATCATTTTACCAGCTAAATCTTTTATTTTAATCATCATTTTTTGAAATTGAATTAATGTGTTTATAAAAACACCAAATATATCACCAACAAGTCCACTTGTAGCAGTTCTAATCCATAATATCATCTCTCTAATTTTCTGAATCGAACCCATAAGCATTACACCTAAATTACTAGCTAAACTAATGACAAACATAACAGGTTTTAAGAAGAATCCCATCATACCTTTTTGGATATTACCAATACAGAATACAAAATTAGTCATTGGGTCGTGTCCGAATTGGCCAGCAAAAGGCATCACCATAGGATTGCATCTATATTCGGGCCATTTTTTCTCTAAATTTTTCATTCCAATAGCCATAATACTATAAAAATACATGGCGGCGAATATTACTATTATTAATACTGTTAATAAGATGTCAGAGAACTTCATATTAACATATATTGTTATAATTATTTTCTATTTTTTTTTGTATTTTTTCTCTTGCGACGTCTTTTCTTTTTTGTTTTGTGTCGTCTTTTTTTGCGAGATTTAGTTTTTTTTCTACGGCGTTTGCGACCTGTTCTACGTTTACGGCGTGTTTTACGTCTACCACCAACTTTTGGTGGGTCATCATATTGAGAATTTGAACCTGCTTGAGTAATAGCTGTAAAATTTTTAGCAATTCCAGCATTAGCATCTTTGCTACTTCCTCCAGTAGCTGGAGCTTGAGGAATAGTAATTCCATCTGCAGCACCCCCGTGTTGCACCTGTCTTTTTCTGCGTTTTTTTCTTCGTCTCCCTCCTACAGATTTGTTTAATTCTACTTGTTCTTGGTTAGACTGTTGTGTTTGTTTGTTTGTAGCCGTTAAAGCGGCTGATGGAGATGAATCTGCTTGTGAAACCATCATTGGAGTCTGTTTGACGAGGTCGGCACCAATATTATCTTTTGTCATTATATATAATATAAAGATATTACTTATTAAAAAAAATTTAATAAGAAAAATATATAATGGACGATGAAGAAAGAGTAAAATTAGATCAAATGTTAAAAGATAATGATGTTGAAAATATGACGGGCAAAATACGCGAATTACGACATAGTTCTCAAATATTAGAAAATGTAAAATCAATGATTGAAATAAAAAAAAAATATGCTCGTTTGGCTAAATCCAATCCAAAACAATTTGAGTTAATTGCAATTAAAAGATGTAATTTTTTATTTACTAAATATACAAATATTTATAATCGTTTGTATAAAGATCAATTAAATTTGGAAATCTTAATGAAATTAATAAATGTTCTTAAAAATATCGAAGAGGGTGATGTAGATCAACACGAAGGGTCGGTTCTTGTAGGAAAAATTTTAAAAGAAATGTATATTGATAGTGCTTTAAAACAAGAAGCACAAAGAAATCAATCCGACAAATCAAAACCCGTAAAACCTAAAGGCATAGCACATAAAATAACCTGGCAACAGTTTATTGCAATGGAGTCAAGTAACTAAGGCAACATATCTTCTGGAACATTATATGGTCTTTTTTCTAATGGAAAATCAATATAATAATTACCCTGATTTAACCATTTTTTAAAATTTGAACAATAAATAATCCTATTTGGTATTGTTGAATCTTTAGTTAGTCTATTGGGTCTTTGTATAGCTTTATATAAAATTTTATTTATGTTTTTGATTTTATCATTATTTCCAAAATACTTATACATTCTCCTAATAAAATTAGTATCAGCACCATATCTTACACAATCATAATAACCAATTTTATTAATAAGAGACATCGAATACATAGATGTGCACTCACCCATAATACCATTTTTCATTCTTTCAATAGAAATACCAAGATCAGGACAAATATTTCGCTTCAGATCTTTTCTAATATATTTCCCTATAACACAAATATAATCGGGATTCTTTATAAATTCATCTATTTGAATTTGTAATTTCTCTGGTATATAAATATCATCAGATCCCAATACACAAAAAAATTTGCCTTTTGCTAACTTTAATCCAATATTCAAGGCTACATAGGTTCCCATATTTTTTTTCATTCGTTTAATTATCATTTTTTCATTAGAAATATTGTTTTGTTTTTTAATATCTAAAACGATATCCAAACTAGAATCTGTGCTACAATCATCAATAACAATTAATTGCCAATTTTTATATGTTTGATTTATTACTGATTCAATAGCTTTTTCGATATATTTTTCTGTATTATAAAGAGGAATAATTACAGAAACTAACGGTGCATTCATTATTTTTATAATAGACAAAAAATAATAAATTGAAACGATATAAATTTATATATTGTTTTAATAATAAAATGACTGTATTAGTAATTGTTGAATCACCTGCAAAATGCAAGAAAATCGAGAGTTATTTGGGACCTGGATATAAATGTCTTGCGAGTTTTGGTCACATTAGACAATTAGGAAAAGGATTAGAATGTATTGATATGGATAATAATTTTGCTCCTAAATTTGTTATTGCAACAGGAAAGCAAAAATATATTTCAAATATTCGAAAATATATGAAAAATAGTGATGAAGTTATTTTAGCTACAGATGATGATAGGGAAGGTGAAGCTATAGCGTGGCATTTATGTAAAGTATTAAATCTCTCTATTTCCACAACCAAAAGAATAATATTTCATGAAATAACAAAGCCTGCTCTACAAAAAGCTATCTCTAATCCAATCCGAGTAAATATGGATATGGTAAATGCACAAATCGCCAGGCAGGTTTTGGATAAGCTTGTAGGATTTACTTTATCACCAATATTGTGGAAATACATCAGTAGAAATACAAAAGCTAGTTTATCAGCAGGTCGTTGTCAAACACCCGCATTGCGTTTGGTGTATGATAATCAACAAGAAATAGATAATTCACCTGGTAGAAAAGTTTATGATACTACAGGATATTTCACGAAACATAATTTGGAATTTAAATTAAACCATAATTTCAAAGACGAAGAAAAAATGGCAGATTATCTCGAAGAAAGCGCCAGTTGGGAACACGCATATGATGTAACAAAACCAAAAAAGGTAAGAAAATCTCCTCCAAAACCGTTTACAACAAGCACATTGCAGCAAAAAGCCAGCAATGAATTTCATTATTCACCTAAACAAACAATGAAACTAGCGCAAACACTATATGAAAATGGTTATATTACTTATATGAGAACAGATAGTGCAAAATATGGTAAAGATTTTATACAAAAAGCCGAAACTTTTATTGAAGGAAAATATGGTGATGAGTATATATCCGAGAACATATCAGAATTAGTTTGTGGAGCAAAGACAACTAAAAAGAAAAAGGATAATGCTCAAGAAGCACACGAAGCAATCAGACCTACAGATATTGAAAGATATGAATTACCGGATAAAATTGGACCAAAAGAGAAAAAGTTATATGCATTAATTTTAAGAAATACCGTAGAAAGTTGTATGGCAACAGCAGTTTATAATACAATAACTGCCACAACAACCGCGCCAGAAGAATATAAATATAAATTTACGTCAGAGCAGGTTGTATTTCCGGGATGGAAAATAGTAAATGGTTATGAAAAAGAAAATCCTGTATATAGTTATTTGCTTCAATTAAAGAAAAAACAAATATTGCCATATAAAAGGATTTATAGCAAATTAACATTAAAAGACTTGAAAACCCATTTTACAGAGGCTAGATTGGTGCAACAATTAGAAAAAAAAGGGATAGGTCGTCCGTCAACATTTTCCAGTTTGATATCAAAAATTCAAGAAAGAGATTATGTTAAAAAAGGTGAAATCAAAGGGAAAAAAATTAAATGTATCGATTTTAAATTAGAAGGAGATGAAATAGATGAGATAGAAACCGAAAGAATATTTGGTAATGAAAAAAACAAATTAATTTTGCAACCAGTAGGGAAAATGGTAATAGAGTTTTTGCTAGAACATTTCGACCCATTATTTGTGTATGAGTATACAAAACAAATGGAAGATGAGTTGGATATAATTTCAAAAGGGAAAAAGGTATGGCACACTTTATGTAAGAGTTGTAATGATGAAATGTCTAATCTCTCTAATAATATAAAAGGAGAAGAGCGTTCTACAATAAAAATAGATGCGCAACACGTTTATATGATAGCTAAATATGGTCCTGTTGTAAAGTATCAAGATGGGGAAACAACCAAATTTAAATCTGCAAAACGTGATTTAGATTTAGATAAATTAAAGCGCGGGGAGTATACATTGGAGGAAGTTCTAGAGCAAAAAAAGGAGACTACGAATATAAATTTAGGAAAACATAAAGGTAATGATGTTATATTAAAAAAAGGAAAATATGGATTATATTTGAACTGGAATGGAAAACTAATTTCTGCAAAAGCTGTTAATAAAACAGAAAAAACAATAAAGTTATGTGATGTAGTTGATTTGCTAGAAGGTAAAAAATCGACTAATTCTAATGTATTATATGAATTTGATAAAACATTATCAATACGTAAAGGTAAATATGGTCCTTATATATTCTTTAAAACTGAAAAAATGAAACGTCCACTGTTTAAAAATTTTAAAGGGAAGCATTGGGAAAAGGATTTTTCGAGTAAAGATGAATTGCGTGAATGGATTAAAGAAGAACACGATATTTAGATTTACACATTATAAAGAGGAGGAACAAATATAGCCATTTTTTTATCTTGTCTATCCCTTAAGCAATTAAATTCGATAGAAAAGTTAAATGGAACACATCTAAAATCAACAAGGCGTCCATCGTGGTATCTAAATTTGAATCGCAATCTATCAATTCTCTCTATAACTGGGTCATAATGAGAAATATTCATAAGATTATTATTAACATTATCGGTTTGCTGCGTGAATTGTGTCTGAAGAATTGGTATTTTAGCAAAAGCTGCTTTTACTTTGCCATTAAGGTCATTATTGTAAATGCCCATAGTATTTTCAGAGTATGGTTCCATTTCATCAATGGAGTTGAATTTGTCAAGTTCCATATAAATAGCTTGTTCTCCAAAAATATCAATTTGACAAACACCACTTTCGTCACGTGTTCCAGCAACTCCAGTATATACTAAAGGTTTTGTAGCATCAACAAATTGTGCACCCGATGTTCCTGGTGGCGATGCTCCTGTAAGACCATTACCCAACCATACATTAAATGGTGGGAGTGAAGAAGCTGTTTCCCACTCATAAGAAAAACCGTAACTTGCACCAGTTATGCCATCTACTACATAGCCATTATTATTGTTATTGGTTGGTTCACAAATATAATCATAACGTTTATACCCTAAATATGCTGGAAGACCCCATCTTTTGTAATGTTTCCATACAATGGGTTGTTTACATAATCCAGTATAAATCTCTTGTTTGCTAAATAACAATATAAATTTATGTGCAGTATTTCCAAACCAAAATGTATTGAGGATATCATTATATTTACAAAGATATTGTTCTGCAGGAGGACCTGGGTTACCATTGGGGTCACCATATGCCTCGAGATTCATTTTAGAAGCAATTTCAATAGCAAGTTCTTGCGATGTGTATGAACCTTGTGATATAATGATTGTGTATCGTGTTCCAGCACCATATGGTGGTGCGAATGGTGTGGTTGCCTTGTGAACAAAAGAAAGTTTAGTATTTTGATATTCATTTGAAAAAACAAACTGATTGCTGGGCAAGCCAATTTGAACTAAACGAATAGATTGAATATTTGTAGCTGCTTCAGGAAGGTCTATTTCAAAATAATTGGAATTAGGCCATTTGGAAATATCTCTATCAAAAGAATGAATAGATAAGATTTTTCTGTCGAGAGTAAATGTTTGCGCTCTTCTTTGAATGGGATGGGAAGTTTGAATTACAAAGTTACTCATAATATAAAAAATACATATTTTATTTTTCTAACAAAAACAAATAAAGATTTAGCGAAGTGTGTTGGAAACTACTAAATAAATAGGTGCTAAATAAAAACTTATTACTAATATATAAGAATGTCTGAATTTCCAAAATTTAGAATGCAATCCATATTAAATTTAATGAAAGTATTGATCTATACTGCCTTAGTTGTATATTTTATATCGCGATTGACGACAATAAAATATAGTGAATATTATTGCTACGGTGTGGTGCTGTTAGGAATATTTACTTCTATGGTTGTATTATTGGGTGTATCATCAAAAGATGTAAAACAATTAGGTATAATTCAAATGATGATAAGATTATTTAAAACTTGCACCCCCGGGCTGCTTATTACAGCTCAACTTATTATATTAATTATTTTATATGCCAACAATAATGATATTATTTATGACCCGAATAGGTCAATGCCTGTTTGGTATGGTGTGTTTAATAATTTAATTTTTATCTTTTTAGCGATACAAATTTATATATACATGAAATTTATGAATATAACAGTTCGTAAATATGAATTTGGAGATTTAACTGTAACAAAATGGGCACCAGTATTTGTTCCTGTGTTTGTATTGGCAAGCGTATTAAATTCAGGTTGCATAGGACAATTATGGGTTATTATAACAAAATTTACAACGGATGGTTGATTAAGAAATAAAAAATCTAAAAGTAATACCATATTCATCTGCTGATTCCCATATACCAGATATTTTCAACAATAAACTTAAATTTGATTTCTCACCATAAGAAATATACTTATTGGTATAAATTTTAATGAAGTTATTTTTCAATTGTTGGGCAATATTAAAAACAGATTTTTTTCTTTTTTTGGGTATATTAAATTTATCAAGAATGCTAGCTTCTATTTGTTTTAAGGTTTCTATAATTGCTGTATTTTTTTTATCAAGAATACAACATTTAATTTTATTAAAATAACGTTCAATATTAATATTTATCAAATCAAAATGTATGTGTAATCCTGACATTACACATATGTCGTCAGAATAAATTAATCTATAAAAATCTGAATTATTGATTACTTTATTATCGACTTTTTCGGAGAATAATATATTATTTTTTTTAAATTGTTGTGGCGCCAAAGTTAAAAACATACTATATTTTATTGTTCAGTTGTGTTTAAATGATAACTATTATTTAGTATCAATAATGCAATAAGATTTTCATTTGTAATATCAATATGGCTATCTAATCTCTCTATAACAGCTTCACAGTTAGTTAAATCAGTCATTAAATTCTTTCGTTTAGAGAGAAGATATTGTGCCCATAGATTATAAAAATTAGGGTGTGAATTCTTATAATTATTTAATTTGTTGGTAATGCGTTTATAATCTGAATCCATTAAGTTTATTTATGTATTCGTTTAAGTATTTAAATAAAGATGTGGGTAATTTATTAGTATGAAATTTTTAGAGAGTCATTTTGAAGATTATATACAAGAAAATAAGAAATTCGACCTCCATAAAGAGTTGACAAATATATACAGTGATATGTCTGACAATTTGGAAAAACAAAACAATATAATATTTTATGGGCCGAAAGGATGTGGAAAATATACGCAGGCATTGTCTTATATTAAAAACTATAGTCCATCAAATTTGAAATATGAAAGGAAAATGTTTGTTGATTTTCAAAAGAAAAATTATACAGTAAAAATTAGTGATATACATTTCGAGATTGATATGGATTTATTGGGATGTCACGCAAAATTATTATGGAATTCAATCTACTATCATATTATTGATATTTTGAATTCAAGACAAAATCGAAACGGAATAATATTATGTAAAAATTTTCAGATGATTCATTCTGAATTATTGGATATATTCTATAGTTATATGCAAACACTAAATCACAAAAATATTAATTTAACCTATATTATATTAACAGAACAAGTAAGTTTTATTCCAAATAATATTTTAAAAAGAAGTATAACCATACCTGTTAAAAGGCCTACTAAATATTCTTATTCAAAATGTATAGGAAAAACCTTATTAAAAAACATAAAAGTAACAAAAATAAGTAATATAAAAATTTTAAAAGCACAAACGTATGAAATAATGAATTCAAAGGATAACTATGCAAATCAACTTATTGATATAATAGAAAATTATGAAGAAAAACAATTTATAGATATTCGAAACACAATTTACAATTTTTTTATTTATGGAATAGACATTTCAGAATCTCTCTGGATGGTAATAAATTATTTTATCAAAAAGGGAAAATTAAACAAAGATAATATAGACCCCATCTTAAGTAGACTTTACATATTTTTCAAATACTATAACAATAATTATAGGCCGATATATCATTTAGAAAGTATTATATATTATTTAATTAATATAATCCATGAACTTTAAAGAGGCTTGTAAAATTTTAGATATAAAAGAAAAGGATGCAACTGATAGCAAAGAGTTACGAAAAAAATATTATTCAAAGGCGTTAAAATATCACCCGGATAAATATAAAGATGATAATGGTGAAAAATTTAAATCAATAACACAGGCGTATGATTATTTAAAAACCTATAACAACATTGATATACCAGACAATGCTAGTGATTATATGAGTATATTAACTAAATTTATAAAACTATTCTCTCCAGCAACAAAATGGAATTCAATATTTATGGATACAACCTTTAAAGGAATTATTAAGGATTGTGAAAATATATCATTAAACATATTTGATAATATCTCAAAAGAAAGAGCGATTGAGGTTTATTTGTTTTTAAAGAAATATCAATCACTCTTTAATATATCTGATAAATTATTAGAAGAAATGTGTGAAAAGGTGCATAAAAAAATGAAAAATGACAATCTTATAATATTAAATCCATCTTTGCAAGATATTCTACACGATAATATATACAAACTAGACATATGTGGGAAAACATTTTACGTGCCATTATGGTGCAATGAAGTAGAGTTTGCTGTTTCAGATGAACAAGATGTCATTGTAAAATGTAATTGTGAATTACCTTCGAATATAACCATAGATAACAACAACAATCTAGTCTATAATTATTCTGCTAAGATAAATGACGTATTTAACAAAACAAGTATTTTAATTGATATGGTTAAACATAAGTTATGTATTCCAGTTAGGGAATTGAATATAAGAAAGCAACAATATTATTTGTTTAAAAATGTGGGTATGCTTAGAGTAAATGATGATGATATTTATGATACTAGTGACAGAGGTGATGTAATAATCAATATAGAATTAGAATAAAATATCACTTTAATTTAATGGCATCATTATCGAATAACACACGAATGACATTTCAACAGTTTAGAGCCAAAATGCAAGAAGAACGCAGACTCAAAAGAACAAGAGTCAAAAGTAGCATTCCCGCACATAAACGTTGTAGTGCTCTTAGAAAAGATGGTGAAAAATGTACTCGACGACGAAAAGATGAATCAATCTTTTGCGGAACTCATATTAAAGGCACTCCTCACGCCAAAAAATCTGTCATTCATTCTGCTTTTGAAGACAATTCCGACCCAGCAAAAGGTATTAGTTTAGTAATACCTCGTGTTTTTAATAATATTGGTTGGCTAAGAATAAAACAAATTTTTATAAGTTTGGGGTGGGGATATGTTGAACGCGTTGATGTTATATCTGTTCAAGGAGGCGAGTTCAAGCGAGCATACGTTCATTTTGCACCAGGTAAGTGGAATACTCGAAATCCTGAAGCAATGGCAGCTCTTGATGCACTTAGAAATGGAGTTCAAGTTAAAATTGTTTACGATGAACCGTGGTGGTGGTATGTTAGCATTAGTCGAGCCAAAAAACCTCTAGAGGCACCAACACCTAAATCTCGTCCTGAAGTTGTTACTGAATCTAAACCAACTAGTTCTGGTGAATCAAAAAAAAATAATACTAATAAAAATAATAATACAAGAAGAAACCGACAGCGAAAAGAAAGAGCTAATGCAGCGCAAAAAAGATTAAATAAAACAAGAAAACGAAATGGGGGCATTAAAAGACATCACAGAGGTATTGACGGTAAATACCACATCGATGGTAAATCTTTTGAAATTTTAGAAGGATCCGGAGCACAGGTTATGCACGGAACTGCATACAAAACCAGTGGTGGTTTGACGCGTGTTCATCTTATGTTTAATAAACATGGACGTATTATTTCTAAGTCCAAGAAAAGTGCAAAAGGACAAATGATGTTGAAAATACTCAGTGACAAAGGTTATTTCACTCGCAAAGGGGCCAACAGCGTCCGAGAACGACGCCGACGCACAAACAAAAAAAACAATCCAAGCATTGTTTCCAAAAGCATTGGGAGGGAAAAAGAAACAGCTAATGCCGCGAAAAAAAAGATTAAATAAAACAAGAAAAAAGAAGGGAGGGCGTGGAAAAAAACGTAAAACTCGGCGGCGTAGAAGAACGAAAAAGAAATGATAAACTATATATATGAAACAATATATAGTTTATTATGGTAGCGGAGGTTTATCACACATGATGTCTGGTTTATTTTTTGCAATATATATGGCGAAGTCAACCAATAGAGTTTTAATAATCCATTTACACGACCGTCCAGTATTTCCTTTTAAAATATCAAAGTATTTTAATATTTATGATAAAGTATCTATTCAAGAACATTGGGAAGGTGTTCCCAATCATTACAAATTTTTTCAATATAGTGTAGAAGATTTAAAAAAATACGAAAATTTTGGTTATAAGCGGAAAAAAAATTCTGGTG
>Ga0209091_10003125_pt1 | contig 13419 bp, 10 predicted proteins | sample ArcticOcean_MG_C_6_FD_187438 | JGI IMG/M metagenome (GOLD analysis project Ga0209091, IMG submission 187438) | Marine microbial communities from western Arctic Ocean - ArcticOcean_MG_CB8_128 (SPAdes) (version 2) | ecosystem: Environmental > Aquatic > Marine > Oceanic | place: Arctic Ocean...
CAGCTCCGGTACGTCCATTAGTTTGGTCCAAGGCCATTTTAAGGCAGGCCCAAACTGTTGTATAAAGTGCACCATGCCCGCTTCACCTCCGGCTATTCGGTAGGTCTCAAACATTCCCATCTGGGCCCAGCGCAGACCAAAGCCGTAACGAATGGCATCATCAATCTCCTGGGTGGTAGCAACACCGTCATTGATGAGCCACAGACCCTCCCGCCAAACTGCCTCTAACAAGCGGTCAGCAATATGGGCGTCAATTTCTTTACGGACGGTTAATGGGTGCATGCCAAGCTGAGTCAAAATTAGTGTGGCACGTTGCGTTGTTTGCGGGTAGCCGACTAGCTCAACCAGGGGGATCAAGTAAACGGGATTAAACGGGTGAGCGACAATAATTTGTTGTGGACGAGGGACATTTTCCTGTAATTCAGAGGGTTTAAAGCCGGAGGTTGAGGATGCAATAATGGCTTCCTCTGGGCAGTGCAGCTGTATTTCTGTATAGGCGGATTGCTTAATATCTAAACGCTCAGGAATACATTCGCTTATCCAGCCAGCATGGCTAACAGCCTCAGCGACACTGACACAAAATACAAGGCGCCCCTCTGGAGGTAACGTGTGCTCATACAATCCCGGCAGTGAGCGGCGAGCATTATCTAGTACTTCGCCTATTTTTCTATTCGCCTCGGGGTCTGTGTCAAAAACATTAACATCGAAGCCCATTAACAAAAAGCGAGCGACCCAGCCGCCACCGATTACACCGCCACCAATGACGGCAAACTGCATCGTCTTGCTCAGAGGAGCCGTTGCAGCGATAGCCGCGGTAGTCATCGCGGAGCGTGTTTGGTTAAGCCTAACTGATCGCGTACCTGCTGCGGTGTCATAATGCTCGACCCCATAGCGTCGATAATAGTGGCCGCTCTTTGAACCAGCGTCTCGTTAGTAGCAAGTACACCTTTGTCTAGCCAGATATTATCTTCCAAGCCGACGCGCACATTACCACCTGCCAAAACTGAGGCTGCAACATACGGCATTTGATCGCGGCCTATGGAGAATGAGGACCAATTCCAATCATCCGGCACGTTGTTGACCATCGCCATGTAAGTATTTAGATCGTTAGGAGCCCCCCAGGGAATGCCCATGCAAAGCTGGACCAACGCAGGGCTATCGAGCACGCCCTCGTTGACCAATTGTTTTGCAAACCACAGGTGGCCGGTATCAAAGGCCTCTATCTCAGGCTTAATACCCAGTTCAGTCATCATACGGCCCATTGCGCGTAACATCCCGGGGGTGTTGGTCATGACATAGTCGGCTTCGGCAAAATTCATCGTGCCGCAATCCAAGGTACATATTTCAGGCAGGCAATCAGCCATAGGCTCCATCCTACTCTCAGCGCTGCCCATATCCGTGCCCTCTTGGAGCGGCAGTGGCGCGGATGCAGGGCCGAAGACCACATCACCGCCCATTCCAGCGGTGAGGTTTAGTATCACATCAGTAGCTGAATCGCGAATCCGCTCAGTGAGCTCTCGGTAGAGTTTAGGGTCTCTTGAGCCCACGCCTGACTCAGGATCACGCACATGGCAATGCACAATGGCCGCACCGGCCTTGGCGGCCTTAATGGCGCTGTCTGCAATTTGTTTTGGCGACCTTGGCACCTCAATGCTACGGTCTTGGGAGCTGCCTGAACCAGTGACTGCGCAGGTAATGAAAACGTTGGTATTAATCGATAATGGCATGAGTTGAGTCGACCTTTGATTTTGTTGTTAGTGTCCCTGTAAAACGATACTTTACAATCTGTTGAATAAAAAGATAATCGAGAACTATTTTTAGTCCCAATATTGGCAAGGTTATCAGTGCAATCGCGCACCCTGTTCAATCAGTTTTTTTTGAACTTTTTTTATATCGACATTGGCTACATCAACGCCGCACTGTATCGAAATAGCGGCTGCTACACCGGCACCCTGGCCGTTTACAGCGCAGCACATCATATTTCGCACTGCCGCATGAGAATCCTGATCACCACCCACGCTGCGACCTGTCACCAATAAATGTTTAACCCCTTTGGGGAGCATGGCGCGATAGGGCAGTTGAAAGTATCGGCCGGTAGTCGGTAAAATGAGAATACCATAGCCATCGATAAATTCAGGGAAAATGCCAATGGTATCCTCGAATTGACCCTGTGCACGAACATCCTGAGCCGTCATATTATAGACAGCATCAATTTTTCGTGTGTCGCGCACACCAAGAGTCATACCAAAGTTTCTTAATTTCGCATTCTCGCACCCTGGGTTAAACTGTTTTAGCGCCTGAATGGCGAGCATTGCTTGCCGCCGACCTTCCATCTCCCCCTTAGTTAGATGGTCTGGATTAGTTGCGTCTAGATCAGCGAGGTGAATTAGGTTTAAATAACTGAGATCGCCTTGATCGCTTATAGCGCCCCATGTACCGGTGATAGTATTTAAATTTTCTGGGATTAATCCTGACTTAATGGCTTTCTCGAAGGGCTTTTTTAGGTAGGGGGAGAATAGGTTGTCCTCTTTGCCCGAGGTTTCCATCGCCCAGTCAGGGCCACACCAATCGCTGTACGTATGGGGGTTGGATTTAACGTCTTCCATAAAGCGGGTTTTATCGACACCGTTCATTGAAAACATGACTGAGACAGCCATCATTTCTTCTACTGGGGTTTTATGCACGGCGGCCCCTGCTCTGTGAGCAATATCAGCATCGCCAGTGGCATCAATGACTCGCTTTGCTAGAATGGCCTCACGACCGGCCTTACTCTCTACGATTATCCCCTTTATTACACCATCTTCGACAATAGGCGCAACCATGGCTCGGTGTAACATCGGCGTAATTCCAGCTTCTTGAACCATTACGTCGGCGACGTATTTGAATGCTTCGCCATCAATTGCATGACTATTAGACTGGGGTTCGGGATTGGATGCACCCATAGACTTTGCACGTTCTTCAAACTCAATGCCAATGCCTTCGCTGTCTACAGTTTTGTCATGTCTATACCAAGCGAAACCCTCAACTCCTACCTGAGTTAGATTGCCTCCAAAGCAACCATAGCGCTCAAGTAGCGTTGTTTGGGCCCCCGCTCTAGATGAAGCAATAGCTGCTGCTAGACCTCCAGGACCACTTCCAACAACTAAAACATCCGTATGGTGAATTACAGGCGTTGCACGCGCCGCTTCGTTAATTGTTGCCATATCGCCCAAACCTTCTAAGTCCTGTTATCAATCCCTTGCACACTGCAGGCATTGACTGGATAGCATTACAATATGTAATTTTCATTCTGGTGGATAATAATAAAACATTAATGAAAAAAGCGCTGAACTTTCATCTAACCACTTCGAAATTTGAATCTACTTTTGTTTGATGTTGCTGTAGATGCGTTTGGCTACGAATAGGATGTGTGCCCTCCAAATCTATGCTGAGGCATAGGGCTTTAGGGACGTGATTCGATATCATCTGATCGAGGTTTCTAGCGAGCAAAGTGTGCTGAATAAATACGACTTGAAACTTAAGGTAGTTGAGACCTTCCCTCCCAAAATACAGTTAAAAACAGCACTGCCAAAATGAGCTATATTTTTAAGTGGTTAGTAGTTACTGCCACTGTAATTGCCAACCAAATCAATAATGCTTTACATAGTGAAAAGCTCTATAGAGTCGGTAATTTTTAAGCTGCTTAAAGAGCTTTTTACTTATTATCTCTTGGGCGACAAGACGACCAACTATTGGAGCCAGTGTCACGCCACTATGCATAATCGCCAAATAAACACCATCTCGACTCTGCGAGTAGCCCAAAACAGGATGGCCGTCTAAGGGTAGGGGCCTCCATCCAATGTGCACGTGCTCAATTTCTGCATTGCGAAGAGCTGGCAAGTATTTAATCGCAATGTCTAGAATTCGTTGTCCATGTTGGTCAGAAATTTCCTTTGATGGAAACTGATTGGCTCTGGTAGTCAATCGCTCGTTATGGGCGTCATTTTTAGGTGGGCCAGTCTGCTCGCCCAAAACTATACGACCGTCCAAACGCTGATGAATGTGAACGCCGGGCGCAACAATAACACGATGGAGTATTGGTGGCAGAGGCGCAGTAATGACGATAGCGCCAGGCGCACTGCGCTGAGGAATGTCAATTTTGGCTATTTTCTTAACTATCTTGATGGCAGCGCCGGTTGCCAATACTATTTTATCAGTCTGGATACGCTCGGTTGTTGTCTGTGCGGTAATCAGGCGTGTACCACCATGTGATGTGTCGATTAGTTCACTTGGATAGATCAACTCAGCACCCATCGCTTTACTTGCCTGCAAGAGTTTTCGGGTGGCCAACACAGGGTCGACTGCACCATCATTCCCAGAAAAGGCAATATCGTTCGCACCAGTAAAATCACTGTGAGGCTCCAATTCACCGGCTTGCGCTGCGGATATAATGCTGGCAGCCTCTCCCCATTGTTGCTGTTCTGTGATTTGGTCAATCAGTTCTTGTTGTCGTGTTTCACCGTTGAACCACTCCAATGAGCCGCCCCACTTTACTGGAATGTTGAGTTGCTGTTGTAGTTGATGCCAAGCCTAAACGCTCTGCTGGCTCAGGCTATGATAATGCTCTGGTTGTTTAGCATAGGAGGCATTGATCCATCCAAAAGTACCAAGGCTCGCATGACTTGCTGGACCTTGCTTGTCAATAATAGTGACCTTCGCTCCGGCGATAGATAAATGATAGGCAATAGAGGCGCCGATTAGTCCGGCACCTACCACTAAGATATGAGGCTGTTGAGAGCGAGTATATTCTTGAGCCGACGGTGCTAGTGGCGTTAGAGCCAGTAATTTTGATAATGTGCGACGGTTCATATGCTAGCCCTTATCGCGAATAAATTATTTTTAAGAATCATAGCCGATAAGGTCTTCTAATCATATTGGAATCAGATTGTTCAGTGCGCCTTGATCAGGCTGATAACCCTTTGCGTGGTATTGCTAAAGTGCTTTACTCGGTTATCATTGTGCTACTTAAAATCTATTAGGAAGTACTCAGATGGCGGCTCGTCTAGGAAATTTTATTATTTTTCTTATCTTATCGATTGTTACCGTTGGGATTTATCCTCTCTTTTTCTTTGTAACACGCCAGCAGGAGACTGTTGCGTTGCTAACTGAGATAAGGGATGAGTTACGAAAGCCGAATTAAAATCCAATAAAAAAGCCCTGACGGGGAAATCAGGGCTTCCTCATGTCTTACTTGCTTTAGGCGAGCCTGTACTCAGACAGCTTTTGTGAAATAAGTTCAATTTTATTCCACGGTGTTTAATGCGGCACCTAAAAATAGTTAGGGCTCGCGCTTATCATTCAAAACAGTTACCCGTTGCATGTGCCTTACTTTAGGCAAGTAGTCACAAATTGCATAGTGATTGGTGATGCGGTTATCCCACATTGCAACAGTGTTATTGTGCCAGCGTAAACGTACCTGAAACTCGGGCTTAGCCATATGCAAGTACAGATATTGTAGTATTTGGTCACTCTCACCTTGAATTTTGCCCATAATATGGCGCGTAAAAGATTGATTGATGTTGAGGTATTTAAGCCCAGTGACTGGATGAGTACCAACAATTTTATGTACGGCAGAGCCCGCGTTCTTGACGCCATTATTTACTGCTTCAATACCCCCTTGATGATACAGGTCATTTCTGAAGATGCCGATATCATGCATGGCCTTCATTCTTGCTAAGTACCTTTGCCACATTGTTGGCAGCGCGGCATACGTTGCATTGGTGTTAGACCATAATGTGTCGCCACCGACGTCCGGTACTTCAATGGCATGTAATATGCTGGTGAACGGAGGGTTAGCCTTAAAAGTCATGTCCTTGTGCCAATCATTGGCATCTGGCTTGCTGCCGGCACCACTTTTGAGCAAAACAATATTTTCGTAGCCCTCAATGCTTGGGTAGATTGGGTGGGGTGGCTCTGGCTGACCAAAGCTTTTGGCGAAAGTTAAGTGAGCTTCAGGTGTTAGGTCTTGATCGCGAAAAAAAATAACTTTGTGCTCTATGAGCGCCCCGTAGATTTCATCTAGCTCTTTCGGGCTAAGATTATTGAGGCAAATGTCCGATATTTCGGCACCAATAGCAGGGGTCACTTGCTTAATTTCCATCGGCATTAATGCTCAAGTATTTGCTGCGATCATACCTTAAGTTTTTTCTTCAATGCATCATCACATTGCGGGAATAAAAACCCCATTAAAAACATAGATGTAATCGATAACTCTGCGGAGCGTCCGACGTTGCTGTGAGTCTAAACTGTACCGCGAGCATAATTAGTCAAACAGGGTTCTCGATCGACTATCAAAACTGCACAAGAAAAAGGGATACTTCTTGCGAAGCACCTTTTTTTGGGATTGATTAGGGACGTGGTGAGGTGCATTAATTGAAACAATGGATCAAAAGACTAGCCAAAGCATATTGAACCTGCTTTGGTTCATGGCTCAAAATCGGGATCGCGGCTTGTCCAGTATTGAGACGATACCCGCAAGAAAATAGCTAGACCTACCGAGCTCAGCTATTTTGTATTACAAGGGACAGGTTTAGCGACTGACCTAGCTTGCTATGAACTAGCGTCGAACAGAACGCATCGAGCAAGCATTACTCTTAGCGCGGAAGATGGCTCTGAGATTATGGCTGCTTCTGGTGCCACTGTTGTTGTTGGTTAATAGATACCACTAATCATTGGAAATATTAAAAATGAGTCATGCTCAAAAATTGAGACAACTATTGGCTGAACCTGGGATTATCAAGACGCCTGGCGTTTATGATGGTTTAACGGTACGTCTTGTCGATCAAGCTGATTTTAAGGCGGCGTTCGTGTCGGGCGCGGGCATCGCCTTTGCACGCTTTGGGCAACCTGATATGGGTCTGGTGACTGCCTCAGAGATGGTAGATAGTATCGCTATTATCCGAGATTGCACCAAACTGCCACTTATCGTTGATATGGATGCAGGTTTTGGTAATGCTCTTAATGTAGAGCGCAGTGTACGTACATTTGAGCGGGCTGGGGCATCTGCATTGCAAATGGAAGATCAACTTATACCAAAGCGTTGCGGGCATATGGTTGGCAAGCAGGTGATACCCTGTGAAGACATGGTGGGTAAAATTAAAGCAGCGCTGGATAGTCGTCAGAATGAAGATACTATCATTATTGCCCGCACTGATGCTTTAGGTGTCAATGGATTTGATGACGCAATTGAGCGCTCCCATCGTTATTTAGAAGTCGGTGCTGACGTACTCTTTGTCGAAGCACCCAATAATCTTGATCAAATGACAATCATTGCGGCAACTTTTGCGGCTAAAGCTCCGCTTGCCCACAACCTTGTTGAAGGTGTTGGAAGCTTTGTTACTGGCAGTGATGATTTAGATGCGCTAGGCTACAAAGTTGCGCTTTATCCGGTTGCATTACTACATGCATTTGTACCCCAGGCAGAGCAGCTTTTACAGCACATATTGAAAGAAGGGACGACTCATGATTGGAAAGGATCTATGGCTAATATATCTTATATGAATGACCTTCTTGGAGCGACCGAACTTATAGCTAAAAGTAAACTCTACAATTCTGGTAAGAATTCGGGTATCAATTGTGGACAAACGAAAGGCCCAAACTTGTAATTCAATAGGGAGGCCTCTATGGTTGTGAAGAATCTATCGTTCAAAAAAATCCAAATAGAAGAGTAAATATGCAATACCCATTCTCAGCAATTCCTGATAGAGGAAAACTTAAATTACCAAATGGTACCAAGGTCGCATTGATAGTGACGCTAAATCTAGAACATTGGGACATGGTTAAGGAAACTTCAGAGCCGTATTACGCGGGAGGCCCGGCTATTTTACCAGACACGTTACCTGGAAATAAGCCTGACTTTCCTAATTATACTTGGCGAGAATATGGCCAGCGGATTGGGATATGGCGGTTATTTAAAGTGTTTGATCTGGCGGGCGTCCCCGCTAGTTGTACAATTAATGCAAAAACTGCCTTGGAAAGAAGCCCGATAGTAGAAGCGGCAGAGCAACGAGGGTGGGAAATATTGGCCCATAATTATGAGCAGGGTGAACTATTAAGCGACTATGCTCATGATGTTGAAAAGGAACGTGAAGTTATCAGCAGAACACTGGACATATACCAGAAAAAACTCGGGCGTTCAGCCAAAGGTTGGTTGTCATCATCACTGCGTGGCACTCTTAATACTTGTAGTATTCTTGCAGAGAAGGGCATGCTTTTTTACTGCGACATTATGAACGACGATCAGCCTTTTATGATCGATACAGAAGCTGGCCCAATTGTGTCTATACCGTATACGAATGAAATAAATGATTTTACTCTCCTTACAAGACGGGGGCATACCACTACTGAATTTTTGGATATTCTAAAAGAAGAGCTCGATCAACTTTTAGCTGAATCATATGAAGATGGCAGTAGCCGACTTATGAATGTTGGGTTGCATCCGCATGTTTCTGGGCGAGCTTATCGAGTGCGAGCGGTCCGAGAATTTCTTGAGTACGCAAAAACTAAAGTTGGTGTTTCATTTGTTACGCGTGAGGAGATTGCAACGCATTATTTAAAGCATCATGAAGCGCATATTAGATGAGTAATGAATTTAGCAGAGGTTATAAGCCGTTACTTGGGGCGCTTATAGGTGCTGGATGCGGATTGTCTTCTGTCTGTTTCTATACAAATGGTGTTTTTGTTGCTGCTATTTCAGAAGATATGAATTGGTCGCGGGGCGCTATTCAGGTTGGTGTCAGTATTATGATATTAATTGCCGTTATTACCGCGCCCACAGTCGGATGGTTAATTGATAGGTATGGCGCCAGACGAATAGCCCTTATTTCACTGCCGCTATTTGGTATCACTTTATCTTGTATGTCACTAGCGACTGACCAGATCTGGACCTTTTATGCAGGTTGGACTGTTATGTCTATTTTTGCTGCTGGGACATTACCGATTACCTGGACCAAAGTTGTTAATGGTTGGTTTGACGAATTTCGTGGTATGGCGCTCGGTTTAACCCTCGCAGGTACGGGTATTGCCGCTACCTTAGCGCCGAGTTATGTCGTATGGCTTATTGATATTATGGGTTGGCGCAATGCCTATGTGGCATTGGCATTTACCGTTATGGCTATTTCTCTGCCAAGTGTTTATCTGTTATTCAAAGAGCCGGTGCAAAGCCAATCTGGAACGGTGAATCAGATTGACGCCGCTATTAGCAAGCAGCCCCTTATGGCCGCCGGGTTATCCGTAAAAGAAGCTTTAAAGGGTTACCGATTCTGGGTAATTTCAATAAGCCTATTATTGGTTGCAGCTAGTATTTCAGGTGTCATTACTAATTTTGTACCGCTGTTAACTGATAAGGGGCTCAGTTTTGCTGATGCAGCCCGGTACGCCGGCCTAATAGGTGTTAGCGTCATTGGTGGTCGACTTGTTGCGGGATTTTTAATGGATCGGCTTTGGGCGCCTTTGATCGCAGCCATATTTCTTTGCATGCCTTGTCTCGCAGCTTTCATATTAACCACAGACAATATTTCACCTATGTTACTTGGATTATCAGCGCTTATTGTTGGTTTAGCCGCAGGCGCTGAATTGGATCTTATGGCGTTTCTTGTAAGCCGTTATTTCGGCCTTAGGCATTACGGGGCATTGTATGGCGGTATTTATATATTCTTTTCAATAGGAGCAGGTTTAGCGCCTGCTATGTTTGGTTGGACCTACGATATGTTTGGACACTATCAAGCCATTTTGTATATAGCGGCCATCAGTTCTATGATTGGAGCATGCTTAATGCTGACTCTTGGCCGCTATCCTCTGTTTGATGTCGGCAATGAGCATCGATAGCTAAATTTAAATAATTTTATCCATTTTGTGTAACTGTTCTTGCAAATGTATAGATAGACGACTGGAAAGGCCTTCAGCCACTTTAATTAGTGTAGGTATAAATTTGACCAACGCTTCCTGTATTGGCAGTGCTGATCGTGCATAACGCAGCGTTAGTGAGCCTCTTACTCTTAATTGGGCGTGAATTGGAACGGCTATAGCGGTCATATCTGAAATATTTCGCTGGCGGTGATGGACTGAATAACCAAGCCGCCGTGTCCTATTAAACAGCTCATTAAGCTTGTTAAGGTTGTGACCATGGTGGTCCTGAGGCCTATTTGCTGTTGCGATAGTATCTAAAACAATGTTCCGAGCTTTAGACTCCATAAAAGCAAGTATGCATATGCCTGATGCTGAACTTAATATGGGCATCCGACTGCCAATTGTAAATTGATCTACGGCCAACGGGCTTATCTTGTCTGTATTTTCGCGAACAATTAAGTCAATACCTGAAATGGTAGCGAGTGATACAGGCCAAACCAATTCTTCAGTAATTTCGTTGAGAGAGTCTCTAGCGATATTAGCCATATGATCTTCTTCGGTAAAGCCATCACTTAATGTTCGGACCTTATCGGTCATCCTGAATCGATTGTCGGATGAGTGGCGATAAATAAAGTCTTTATCAGCCATTGTTTGAAGTATTCGATAAACGGTTGCGCGGGGAATTTTCAGTTCTTGTGCAAGCTCCGCAGGCGTGGCACTGTCACGTATATTTAAGAGGTTGAGAATGTCTAAGCCGCGACTTAAAGATCGAACCATTTTATAATACCTTGTATAGATTTTTTATTCATAATAGCATTATAGTCATAAATATATATCAATAGCACTAATTATCTATCTGCATCTGTTTTGCGAGCGTAATATATAATTGTCCGTATTTGAGAACCTTAGCTGAAATGCCTTTCGCCAATCACCTTTTTCATAATAGTATCAACCGCCTTAATAACGAACAATGGGCGGAGCGCATGAAGTTTTTTTTTAAAGATCTAGTTATTACTATTACTCGAATCATAGCTACAACCTTAGTGCCAGCAATTGTGTTGATGTCGCAAGTGGCCGTTTCGGAGGCCGCTGATAAAAAGGTAGGGCTAGAGGAGATAATCGTTACTGCAGAGCGAAGAGAGACCAGTTTGCAATCAACACCTGTGACAATTTCAGCATTCACTGAAGAGTCTCTGGATCGGTTTCAGACGGTAGAAGCTACGGAGCTTCAGAATTATGTGCCTAACCTTACGATGGTTCAGGGTATCGCGGCTCCGGGCAAGGTGGATCTTTACATGCGTGGTGCCGGCGATCAGGTCGGCGCTATTATTTTGTCTGAATCAGGCGTCGGAGTTTATATTGATGACGTTTATATCTCTCGTCTAAGTGTAGCAAATATCGAATTGCTTGAACTCGAGAGAGTCGAAGTGCTTCGGGGTCCTCAGGGCACGCTATATGGTCGTAACGCGATGGGTGGTGTTATAAAGTACATCACCAAAAAACCAGATGGAACACAAAGTGGCAATCTCGCAGCTAGTTATGGAAGTTTTGGTTCGTATAATGTGCGTGGCCATTCCCAGACATCACTTGTCGAGGATGTTATTGGCGCTTCCGTGACGGCATCTTACCGAGAGAGTGGTGATTGGTACAGCAACGTCACGCTTAATGAGGAGCGAGGCAATCGCGAAGTTCTGGCAATTAACGCGAAGTTAGCTTTGCTTGCAGAAGGACCTCTTTCCGGTACTCTTTCTCTTTCCTATGCGGAAGAAAATAATGATGGTGGTGAGTTTGTCGCGCGTGATCCAGATACCCTTAAGTCAATTACGGGTGATTTTAGGGACGTCCGATCACCATTGGATGCCTTTGGTGAAAATGAGCAGCTTAGAGTCACATTGGACTTTAGTTATGACTTTGGTAATGAGCTAAACTTACGATCAATTACTTCTTTTCAGGACATATCTGAAGCCTCTTCTTTTGACCTGACCGGGCAGGGCCTTTTTAATCGGGTATTGGCATCTGATGTTGAGGTAATGACTCAGGAGATTCAACTTCGCGGGTCAGCTTCTGGCGGAAATATCGATTGGCTTACGGGGGTATTTGTGTTTTCTGAGGATGGATATCAGACAGTTGATGACACTATTTTCTTTGGTGTCCGGCCTTCCACAATTATAGATCTTGAGACTGATAGTTTCGCTATCTACGGAGAAGGAGCCTACCACTTTAGCGATAAGCTATCTATTACTGCGGGTCTTCGATATAGCGATGACAAAAAAGATTTAATAGGTTTACATAGAGGCGTACCAGGGAGTGCGGTGAATAGTTCCGATGATGTGACTATGCGTTTGGTACTCGACTACCAGTGGACAGAAGATGTCTTTACATTCTTCAATATATCTAGAGGTTACAAAGCCGGAAGCTTTAATGCCTTGGCTACCAGTGTAGAGGACTTTACCAATGGGTTTGATCCTGAAACTGTCTGGGCTTATGAATTTGGCGTAAAAGCTGACTTGCTTGATAATAGGTTACGTACCAACGTGAATGTTTTCTTTAATGATTTCTCTGATTTACAGGGTCTAAATACGACAGCATCGGGGATAACTACAGTCAATAATGTTGCCGATGCTGATGTGTATGGGATCGAACTCGAATTCACTTACATCATTAATGATCAGCTCGAGGTGTTCGGTTCGGCTGCGGTCCAAGGCGATGAGTACAAGGACATAGATCCAACGTCCGGGATCGATCCTAGCTTCAAAATTAACCGTGCGTCAGATAGGTTTGGTTCAATCGGATTTGAATATCGGTTTATATCTAGAGCTTCCGGCGGCCAGTTTGGGTTAAATGGTAACTTGTCATATCGCAGTGCGTATTACAACGATATTATTAACGCACCTATTGTAAGAACGGATGCTTATTCACTTTTGAATTTAGGCGCTTTTTACGAGTCAGCACAGGGCGCTTGGAAAATCTCCCTTACCGGAAAGAACGTACTTGATGAGGAGGTTTATCTCAAGGGCCTGCCTCTCATCAGAACTACAGGGGTGCCTAATCCGCCGCCAGTATGGACGCTTGGTGTGCGCCGAAAATTTTAAGAGCACCTGTGTTACTAATGATGATGTGCTAGTTATCTTTGCCTTTTTTTGATGCTCATTTATGGCTCATCGCGAACTATATTGAGGCGAATGCCCGTGCGTTTTAGTCATTCCACAATACTGATCACAGGTGCTCTAGGCGGGCTTGGGAGTGCCATAGCGCATGCTTTTGCAGATGAGGGAGGGCGTGTCATCATAACTGATGTTGATGAAGCTGGAGGGCAACAGGGTGGCGCGAGAGGGCCAGGACTAGCGAATCATATAGGCCGCGGTACTGAGTTTATGATACTTGATGTAAGCAGTGAGTCAAGTTGGCGGCGTGTTCTTAACATTATAGATATAAGGTTTGGCGGCCTTGATGTACTTGTGAACAATGCTGGATTCTTTCAGTCTGATATTCCATTTGAAGAAATGCCATTGGCTATTTGGAAAAAACATTTTG
>Ga0209091_10003126_pt1 | contig 13417 bp, 26 predicted proteins | sample ArcticOcean_MG_C_6_FD_187438 | JGI IMG/M metagenome (GOLD analysis project Ga0209091, IMG submission 187438) | Marine microbial communities from western Arctic Ocean - ArcticOcean_MG_CB8_128 (SPAdes) (version 2) | ecosystem: Environmental > Aquatic > Marine > Oceanic | place: Arctic Ocean...
TCTTCAGCAGGAGCTTCAGCAACAACTTCTTCAGCGGCAGCCTCAGCAACAACTTCTTCAGCGGCAGCCTCAGCAGAAACCTCATCAGCAGGAGCACTTTCTGTTTTAGAAACAGCAGTTGCACCACCTCTACGTGATCGGCGAGTCTTCTTCTTTTCATCCTTGCCATAGATTTCGTTGAAATCAACAAGCTCGATCATACACATTTCAGCATTATCACCTAGACGATTGCCTGTGCGAATAACTCTAGTGTACCCCCCATCTCTGTTTGCTACTTTTGGACCTACCTCACGGAATAATTCCGTTACAGCGTCTTTACTCGCTAAATAGCGAAAACAAACACGACGATTGTGGGTTGAATCGTCCTTAGAACGATTAACCAGTGGCTCCACATATTTCTTAAGAGCTTTAGCCTTTGCTACAGTTGTAGTAATACGCTTATGCTCAATTAAAGAACATGACATATTAGTGAGCATCGCTTTACGATGCGCAGTCTTACGACCTAAATGATTGAATTTCTTTCCGTGACGCATATCTTACTCCTTATCAAGTTTATACTTACTTACGTCCATACCAAACGCAAGGTTCTTAATCTCAACCAATTCTTCAAGTTCCGTTAAAGACTTTTTACCAAAGTTACGGAATTTCAAAAGGTCATTTTTATTAAATGCAACTAAGTCGCCTAATGTCTCAATATCAGCAGCTTTAAGACAGTTAAGAGCACGAACACTTAGATCCATGTCAGCTAACTTAGTTTTAAGCAGTTGTCTCATATGAAGACTTGACTCATCAAATTCTTCTGTCTCCTGTTGCTCGTCTGTCCCTAAAGAAATACGTTCATCTGAGAAAAGCATGAAATGATGAATTAAAATCTTAGCAGCTTCTTGTAAAGCATCTTTAGGTGTTATACTTCCATCGCAATCAAGTTCGATAATTAATTTCTCGTAATCAATGCGTTGTTCAACACGAAAGTTCTCAATGCTGTACTTAACGTTGCGGATTGGAGTGAAGATACTATCTAAAGAAATAGTCCCTATAGGAGCGTCAGTACGAACATTTTCATTAGCTTGAACGTATCCACGTCCTTTACCAATGGTCAATTCCATCTTTAGCTCTACACCTTTTTCCATGCGACAGAGAACGAGGTCAGAATTAATCACCTGAAATGCAGATGTAAACTTACCTAGATCACCTGCTGTTAAGGAAGTTTTACCTTTTACAGAAACAGTTACTGTTTCTGAATCGGTATCTTCAATCTGACGCTTAAATCTAACCTGTTTGAGGTTAAGGATAAGCTCAGTCATATCTTCCATTACCCCCTTAATCGTAGAGTATTCGTGATCGACACCGTCGATACGTACAGAAGTAATTGCAAAACCTTCTAGTGATGAAAGTAGAATGCGACGAAGCGCATTTCCTACAGTTATACCAAAACCTGGTTCTAGTGGGCGGAATTCAAAGCGTCCATTATACTCCGAAGAGTCTAACATAATTACTTTGTCCGGTTGTTGAAAATCGAGAATAGCCATGAATATTCTTGTTCTATATTACTTAGAGTACAATTCTACAATTAAAGATTCCTTGATGTTTTCAGGGATCTGATCACGAGTTGGGGTGCTAACTAAGGTTCCAGACATTGCCTGAACATCCCAATTAAGCCACTCATGAGTTTGAGTACTTGACCCTAAAGACATTGAAATAATCTCTAGGGACTTACTCTTCTCCCTAACTCCTACAACGTCACCAGGGCGAACGCTACAAGATGGGATATTAACAACACTACCATTTATAGTAATGTGTCTATGTGATACTAGTTGTCTTGCACCTCTTCTAGTGGTGCTTATTCCGAGACGGTAAACAACATTATCCAAACGACTTTCGCACATTTGAAGTAGCAATTCACCCGTAATACCTTTCTTCGAACTAGCTGATTTAAACAGATTTGAGAATTGCTTCTCCAAAATACCATAAGTATATTTTGCTTTCTGCTTTTCAATTAATTGAACAGAGTACTCAGACTCTTTCTTTCTACGACGTGTATTCCCGTGCTGTCCAGGTCCATAAGTTCTACGTTCTAGAGCTTTATCTGGGCCAAAGATTGCTTCTTTGAAGCGACGGGCAATTTTTGATTTGGGTCCGCGGTAACGTGCCATGATTAAAAATTCTTAATTTGTAATTATTAAACTCGGCGACGCTTTGGAGGGCGGCAACCATTATGAGGTAGTGGTGTTACATCTACAATCTCTGTAACTTGAATTCCCATGTTATGAAGGGTACGAATCGCGCTTTCGCGACCTGATCCAGGACCTTTCACAAAAACTCGAACCTTTTTAAGTCCAAATTCCATTGCTTCTTTACCGCAATCTTCGGCAGCACATTGTGCAGCATATGGTGTGTTCTTTTTAGATCCACGAAAACCCATTTTCCCTGCACTTGACCAGGAAATCACCTGGCCTGTAGTATTCGTCAGGGAGATGATGATGTTGTTAAACGAAGAATGTATGTGAGCTTCTCCAACGGAGTCAACTTTTACATTTTTCTTTTTTTTGGCGCTTTTTGCCATAATTAGTTATTTGGAGGTGATCAGTCCTTGCGGACAAAATTAATAAAGCAAACTCTTTGTTATTGTTTCTTATTCGCTACAGTCTTCCTTCGCCCTTTACGAGTTCTAGAATTGTTCTTTGTTCGTTGACCGCGCAAAGGTAAACCGTTACGATGACGAATACCTCGGTAACAACCGATATCCATCAAACGTTTAATATCTGATTGTGTATCAGATCTTAATTCTCCTTCGACTTTGAAACTTGAACCTATAATGTTACGAATTGAACCGACTTCTTCGTCACTCCAGTCATCTACATTTTTATTCGAGTCTACATCAGCCTCAATCAAAATTTTCAACGCGCGACTGCGGCCTACGCCGTAGATGTACGTTAAGGAAATTGCTCCGCGCTTGTTGCGAGGAATATCTACACCAGCTATACGTGCCATGAGTCTATTGAATTTGCAATATCAGGATTAACCCTGACGTTGCTTCATTTTAGGATTCTTCTTGTTAATGACGAAAAGTCGTCCTTTACGGCGAACGATTTTACAATCTGCCGTTCGCTTCTTTATGGATGCGCGTGTTTTCATTGGGCTGATTTTTTATTTTTTATATCGAAAAGTGATTCGTCCTTTAGACAAGTCATATGGAGACATCTCAACTTTCACACGGTCACTAGGTAAAATCTTGATGTAATACATCCTCATTTTTCCAGAGATATGGGCTGTAATTACATGCCCATTTTCTAATTCCACTCTAAACATTGCATTAGACAACGCTTCTAAGATGGTTCCATCTTGTGTGATAGATGCTTGTTTCGCCATTCGCTTATTTATTTTCGATCTTTTTCGTTTTATTAATAACTCTTTCTATTTCTAAAAAACTTGAGAGAATTTCGGCTTTCCCTTTCCGAACAACTATATCGTGTTCAAAATGAGCAGAAACCAAATTATCACTAGTCACAATTGTCCAACCATCCTTGTCAGTACGCACATCGCGTTTGCCAAGGTTGATCATTGGTTCAATAGCTAGCACCATGCCATCTACTAAACGTGGGCCGTTTCCACGGCGACCATAATTAGGAACTTCCGGTGCTTCATGAAGCTCTCGCCCCAATCCATGACCTACTAATTCACGAACCACTCCATAACCGAATGATTCAGCATGCTTTTGACAAGCTGCTCCTATATCGCCAATACGCTTACCAACGATTGCTTGTTCTATCGATAAAGTAAGGCATTCCTTTGTGACTTTTAATAATTTTTGAATCTCTGGATCTACCTCCCCTACTTCAAAAGTATAAGCGCTATCTCCATAAAATTCATTCATTAGCGTACCACAGTCTATCGAAACAATATCACCATTATTTAATGGTTTATCATTCGGTATTCCGTGGACTACAGCAGCATTCACCGAAGTACAAAGAGTATTGGGAAATCCCCCATATCCTTTAAAACCTGGTTCCGCACCATTGTCTCGGATAAATTCCTCGGCAATGGCATCTAACTGTAGAGTAGTAACTCCTGGTGTAATCAGTGCTGCTACTTCTGCTAAAGTCCTCCCAACAAGCAATGAACTTTTACGAATAAGTTCGACTTCTTCTTCCGTTTTTATACGGATTCGTCGTCCTAAACTCATATCGCAATTAACCTCCTAAACCTCCCACAGGTGACTGCGAACGATTACGCATCTTTCCAGACTTCATTAAACCGTCATAGTGACGTGAAAGCAAATAGCTTTCAATTTGTTGAAGAGTGTCAAGAATAACTCCAACCATAATCAAGAGCGATGTTCCGCCGAAGAATATGGAAAATGATTGTGAATGTGTTAAACCAAGGTTAAACACAATTGCTGGCAATATTGCAATTAATCCAAGAAAAACAGCTCCTGGTAAAGTGATCTTAGATAAAATTTGATCTAAAAATTCTGCAGTAGCTCTTCCTGGCTTAATACCTGGCACAAAACTGTTTTGACGTTTTAAATCATCAGCCATCTGATTAGGGTTTACAGTAATGGCAGTGTAAAAGTATGTGAAAGCCACAATCATTAAAAAGAATAACAAATTGTAACCTACACCATTAAAATCACTTAAACTTTGCAAAAACGCATTTCCCTGTAATGACTCAGATTGTGTCATATATAACGGAACAAACATAATAGCCTGAGCGAAAATAATTGGCATAACTCCTGAAGAGTTAACCTTTAAAGGTATAAAGCTTCTAGCGCCTGATCCTGAAGGCATCATGTTATCCGCTTGTTGCAACTTAGCCATCTGTACAGGCACTTTACGAATACCTTGTACTAAAGCAACACTCGCGCCAATGACAATCAAAAAGAACGCGATTTCCACTAAGAAGAAATATATAGTTGAATCGGGATGCTGAAATTCTTGAATTAAAGCTTGAGGGAAAGATGCAATAATACCTATCATAATGAGAAGGGAAATACCATTACCCACTCCCTTTTCCGTAATTCTTTCTCCGAGCCACATAATCACTAAAGTGCTACTGACAATAATCATGACAGAGGAGAACCACCAAAAGGTACTTGGGTTAACAACAGCCCCTGGCACAGAAGCAACAGTAGATGCTAAATATCCTGGAGCCTGGACTAGAGCGATTGCAATAGTCAGAAACCTTGTCCCTTGAGTTATTTTCTTCCGTCCACTTTCACCTTCAGCTTGTAGCTTCTGAACTGCTGGTACAGCAATGCTCATAAGTTGAACAATAATTGAAGCCGATATGTAAGGCATAATACCTAGAGCAAAAATAGATGCTCTAGTGAAAGCTCCTCCAGTGAATAATGCAAGCAAACCTCCCAAACCACTCGTAGTTGCTGATAAAGCATCCGGATTAACTCCAGGGAGGACGATAAACGATCCTATTCTGTATACTAGAATTAGGCCAAGCGTTATACCAATCTTATTTCTAAGTTCTTCGTGACGCCAAATATCTGCTATTTTAGAAAACAGTCTCATTTCGCGAGACGGTCAATCGTAGAAACAGAACCTCCAGCAGCTGTTAAAGCTTCTAAAGCGGTTTTCGAGTATTGATGAGCTGTTACATCTAACTTAGAAGTAACACTCCCTCTGCCTAAAATCTTGATTAAGTCATGCTTACCAGCAAGGCTGTTTTCAACGATTTCCTTAGGTGTGATAGTTGTAGAACCGATTTTTTCTGAAAGTTCTTGCAATACATCGAGATTAATACCCTTGTATTCAACCCTATTTGGACTTACAAAACCGAATTTAGGCACACGACGTTGAAGTGGCATTTGACCACCTTCAAATCCGATTTTAGACGAATATCCTGAACGCGACTTAGCTCCTTTGTGACCACGTGTAGACGTACCACCATGTCCAGAACCTTCTCCACGACCAATTCGCTTGCGATTCTTAATAGATCCTTTTGCAGGTGTGAGATTGCTTAGATTCATGATTATTACTGGATTGGATTATTTTTCTTCAAATTTAACGAGATGACTCACTTTACGAATCATTCCCATTATTTGAGGTGTTGCTTCATGCTCAACAGGGTTGTTAAGCTTTTTAATTCCCAACGCCTGAATTGTATCCTTCTGGCGTTTAGTGCGATTAATTGCACTACGGACTTGTGTTATAATAACTTTACTCATGATTCTTAAGTTCAGCCTTGAAATACTTTTGACATAGAAATACCACGAATATTTGCAATTGTTTTAGCATCACGCAGCTCTTTTAAAGCATTAAATGTAGCTTTAACAACATTATGTGGGTTTGAAGATCCCAAAGACTTAGCAAGTACATTCTTAATTCCTGCACTCTCTAGCACAGCCCGCATTGCTCCACCAGCAATGACACCAGTTCCTGGAGATGCTGGTCTAATAAGAACGTGAGCACCCGCATACTTCATTTCTTGTCTGTGAGGTATCGTACCGTTAATTACGGGTACAGTAATCATATCCTTTTTCCCAATCTCGATACCTTTCTGAATTGCAGTAGCTACTTCACGGCTTTTACCTAAGCCATGACCAACCTTGCCATTTTCATTCCCAACGACTACAATAGCGCTAAAACTAAAAGTACGACCACCTTTGGTAGTTTTTGCAACACGATTTATGCCTACTAAACGCTCTTTCAAATCTGGATCACCAGTTCTACTTTGTTGTTCGCGTTTTCCACCAGGTCGCTGGTTGCGCTTACCTTGGCCTTGTCCTTGTCCTTGTCCTTGTCCTTGATTCATCTTATTTAGAATTTGAGACCCCCATCGCGGGCAGCTTGCGCTAATTGTTTAACACGACCGTGAAAAAGATAACCATTACGGTCAAATACCACGTTAGTAATTCCTGCATCTTTTGCTTGCTCAGCAATCATAGTGCCTACGGAAGTAGCCTGCTCTAGTTTAGGTTGACGTTTAGTATCATCTTTACTTAAAGACGATGCTGAAGCTAAAGTTTGACCACTCTTATCATCAATAATTTGAGCGTAAATCTGCTTATTGCTACGGAAAACTGAAAGTCTTGGACGATCAGCTGTTCCAGATAATTTACCTCGAACTCGGCGCTTGACTTTTAGACGAGCTAATGTTTTTTTACTAGTTGACATTACTTATTCAATTATTTAGCAGCCGTCTTACCAGCTTTTCTACGAATTACTTCTCCCTTGTAACGAATACCTTTACCCTTATATGGTTCTGGCTTACGTAGTGAACGGATTTTAGCAGCTACAGTACCGATAAGTTGTTTATCATGTGATGCTAACTTAACTAAAGGTGGCTGACCTTTTTTTGTTTCTGCTTCCAGTATAACTTCAGCAGGCAATTGCATAACAATAGGATGGCTATAACCAAGACTTAATGTTAATTGTTGACCTTGAGAAGATGCTCTAAAACCAACACCATAAAGCTCTAGCTCTTTAGTGTAACCTTGAGAAACACCTTCAATCATATTAAAGATAAGAGCACGGAATAATCCATGCTTAGATCTAAATTCCTTGTCATTAGAAGATCGAGTAAGTGTAATTACATTGTCTTCAATGACAACTGAGATTGCTGAATCAATATCTTGACTGAGCTCACCTTTAGAGCCTTTCACCGTAACAATTGATTTATCAATTGAAACAGTTACTCCTTCAGGGATTGTTATGGGGGCTTTTCCTATACGAGACATTTCTCTATTGCTTAATATCAGTAAACTGTACAAATGATTTCACCACCAATATTTAAACGACGAGCTTCTTTGTCCGTCATCAAACCTTTGTTGGTTGAAATAATACTTATACCTAATCCGTTAAGTACACGTGGCAACTCAGAAGCTGCTCCGTATTTACGTAAACCTGGCTTAGAGAAGCGCTTTACTTCTGTAATTGCAGGTCTACGAGTCTTATCGTCATAACGTAACGCAATTTTAATGGTTCCTTGAGGTTTCTCATCAACAAATTTATAGTTGAGGATAAAACCTTGATCAAAGAGTATTTTAGTAACCTCCTTCTTCAAATTAGAAGCAGGGACGTTTACCACTTTGTGTTGTGCCATTTGCGCATTGCGAATGCGCGTTAATAGGTCTGCTAAAGGATCACTGTGCATATCAGTATTCTATTATTGGATTAAAAAAGCGCTTACCAGCTAGCTTTCCTTACTCCTGGGATGCGACCCGAAAGGGCCAATTTGCGAAATAGAACACGGGAAACGCCAAACTGACGCATATATCCGCGAGGACGTCCTGTGATCTGACAACGATTGTGCATACGCACAGCTGCCGAATTTGGTGGGAGCTTTTGAAAGCCTTCCCAGTCACCAGCCTCCTTCAAGGCTTTGCGCTTAGCAGCATATTTTGCTACCATTTTAGCGCGCTTGCGCTCTCGCGCTTTCATGCTTTCTTTAGCCATGCTCAGTTCTTTTTGAAGGGGAATCCAAACTCTGACAACAAAGCTTTTGCTTCTTCATCAGTGCTTGCAGATGTAACAATAGTTATGTCCATTCCATTTATATGTTTAACATCATCGATGTTAATTTCAGGAAAGACCAACTGTTCTTTTATACCAAACGTGAAATTCCCTCTACCATCAAAGCCCTTAGCTTTAATACCTTGGAAATCACGAGTACGTGGTAATGTGATTGAAATAAGACGATCTAAAAAGTCGTACATCTTATCTCGACGTAATGTAACTTTACAACCGATAGGCATATCCTTACGGAGTTTAAAGTTAGAAACATCCTTGGTTGACATTGTCTTAACTGCTTTTTGTCCAGAGATAATTGACATCTCATCAACAGCAGTATTCACCATTTTACGATCACCTACTGCTTGACCAACTCCCTGGTTTAAGCAAATTTTAGTGATACAAGGCGCTTGCATAAGACTAGTATACTCAAACTTTTTTATTAAAGTAGGAACAATCTCGTCGTTGTATTGCGTTTGAAGTCTAGATACGTATGTCATTACTTCAGATCTTCGTTTGATTTCTTAGAGTAACGAGTAAGCTTACCAGCGTCATTACGACGACGTCCTACTCGAGTTGCATTGCCAGCAGAATCAACAACCATCACATTAGAAATGTGAATACCTGCTTCTACTTTAACTACTCCTCCCTGTGGGTTAGAGGCGCTTGGCTTAACGTGCTTAGTGATGATGTTTACACCTTCAATAACCACTCGATCTTTTTTGCGATCAACAGAGAGTACAGATCCAGTTTTTCCACGGCTTCCGCCTGAAAGAACTTTTACTGAATCACCAGATTTTATTTTTAGTCGCTTTTCCATCTTTCCTTAGTCTTCCTTACAGCACCTCAGGTGCTAGTGAGACAATTTTCATAAAGTCCTTATCACGTAACTCGCGAGCAACAGGGCCAAAGATACGTGTAGCACGAATATCTCCAGTTTCGTTTAACAAAACGCAAGCATTATCATCAAAACGGATGTAAGATCCATCAGCTCTGCGAATCTCTTTACGAGTTCGCACAACTACTGCCTTAGCAACCGTACCTTTCTTAATATTTCCATTAGGTGTAGCACTCTTTACAGTAACAACCACCTTATCTCCAATCGACGCATAACGTCTTTTAGTTCCACCTAAGACACGAATACAGAGCACTTCACGAGCACCACTGTTATCAGCCACTTTCATACGGGATTCTTGTTGTATCATTGTTTCCTAATAATATTTATTATTTAACACGTTCTACAACTTCAATCAGCCTCCAGCATTTACGCTTACTAATTGGACGTGTTTCCATGATACGCACTGTATCACCAATGTTACATGTTTGCTCCTCATCATGAGCAACAAGCTTTGTAGTTTTAGTTACAAACTTTCCGTAGAAAGGATGCTTCTCTTTACGCTCTACAGAAACTACAATTGATTTATCCATCTTGTTAGATGTAACAATACCAACTCGCTCCTTTCTAAGTTTACGTGTTATAGTTTCTGTGCTCATGATGCTTTATTACGTGCAGTTTGCTCAGTTAAAAGGCGCGCGACATCACGCTTTTGAATTTTCAAAATTGTTGGGGTTTCAAGTCCAGCAATTGTATGGTTAAAACGAAGCTTTGATAGAGCCTCACGTTCAACGTTTATTCTTTCTGCCAAGTCCTTCTCAGACATCTGGCGAATTTCGTTCATTTCAATCATTGCGCTGCATAATCTGGGCGTGTAACAATTTTGCAACGTACAGGAAGCTTTTGAGCTCCAAGACGTAATGCTTCATGTGCTGTCTCTAGTGATACACCATCAACTTCAAACATGATACGTCCGGGACGAACAGGTGCTACCCAATGAGAAGGGGCTCCTTTACCTTTACCCATACGTACTTCTGCAGGCTTAGATGTCATTGGTTTGTCTGGAAATATTCTAATCCAAACTTTACCTTCACGTTTCATGAAGCGGGTAATCGCAATACGAGTTGCTTCAATTTGACGTGAAGATATAAAACCTATATCCATCGTCTTAATGGCAAATGATCCGTATGCTACTGTGCTTCCACGGTAGGCAAGGCCTTTAACACGGCCTTTTTGCATTTTACGAAACTTAGTTCTTTTTGGCTGTAACATATCAGTCAACTATTATCTACGTGAGTTATTACGACGACCTCCTCCACCTCCACCTCCAGTACCACCACGACGTTCTCCACCTTTACGGTCTCCTCCACGCTCTTTCTTCTGAGGAGGGAGTGGTGATAAATCGGGCTTACCATAAATCTCTCCACGGCAAATCCAACATTTAATTCCGAGGACACCATACGTAGTGTGAGCCTCTACATTAGCGTAATCAATATCTGCTCTGAAAGTATGAAGTGGAATACGACCTTCTTTGTATCCTTCAGACCTCGCAATCTCAGCTCCATTAATTCGACCAGCGATGTTTATCTTAATTCCTTCAGCACCTAAGCGCATCGTGCTTTGGATAGACATTTTAATCGCACGACGGTGATTAATTCTAGCTTCTAATTGACGAGCTACACTTTCAGCAACTAAACGAGCATCTAATTCAGGTCGTTTAATTTCAAATATATTTATTTGAACATCTTTACCTGTTAGTTTCTTAAGTTCTTCTCTAAGCTTATCCACTTCAGAACCTCCTTTCCCGATAATAACACCTGGTCGAGCTGACTTGATGGTGACAGTAACCAGTTTGAGCGTACGCTCAATGATAACATTGGCAACGCTTGCCTTGCGCAAACGTGCAGTGAGGTATTCACGAATCTTATAGTCTTCTACAAGCTTAGACCCGTAATCGTTTCCTCCGTACCAGTTTGAATCCCAACCACGAATAATTCCGAGGCGATTTCCTATTGGATGTGTTTTTTGTCCCATATTAGTTCTTTGCGCTATCTACGATGATTGTAACGTGGTTCGAACGCTTTCTAATGCGGTGAGCACGACCTTGAGGTGCAGGCTGAATTCGCTTTAACATTCTTGCACTATCAACGAATATTTCACTTACAGTTAATTTAGAGTCCTCCGGACTTGCTCCAGAATTCTTAGCTTCCCAGTTAGCAATTGCTGAACGAAGAAGTTTTTCAATTCTACCTGAAGCATCTTGTGCTGAAAAGCGCAAAATATTTAATGCTTCAAATACATCCTTCCCTCGAACGGTATCCGCTACCAAACGCATCTTTCGAGGCGAAGTAGGGCAATTATTGAGTTTCGCAATAGCAATATTTTTCATTGCTTCTTTACGTGCCTCAGCTTTTAATCTTTTACGTGCTCCCATAGTTCTTTAGTTAGCGAGCGCTTAGCGCTTCTTATCTTTTTTATCCGCGTGACCACGGAACGATCGAGTTGGAGAAAATTCTCCTAGTTTATGACCTACCATGTTCTCAGTAACGAACACCGGTATAAACTGGCGGCCATTGTGAACAGCAATTGTCAATCCGACAAAATCAGGTGTAATCGTACTTGCTCTAGACCAAGTCTTAATAACTGATTTCTTTCCAGAACCTTGCATAGTTTCAACTCGTTGAACTAGCTTGTAGTGGACAAATGGGGGTTTTTTCAGGGAACGTGCCATAGTTTATTTCTTCCTGCGTTCAATGATATACTTAGACGACTTGTTGCGTGGGTTACGAGTTTTGTAACCTTTCGCAGGAATTCCATTACGTGAACGTGGATGTCCACCCGATGACTTTCCTTCACCACCACCCATTGGGTGATCTACTGGGTTCATCACAACTCCACGAACTCGTGGACGACGACCCAACCAGCGTGAACGGCCGGCTTTACCACTAATCTGTAGGCTATGCTCAGAGTTACCCACAGAGCCGATAACAGCTAAGCAAGTAATTAAAATCATACGAGTTTCACCACTAGGTAGTTTAATAATTGCGAACTTACCTTCACGAGCAGCTAACTGTGCATACGCACCTGCACTACGTGCAATACAAGCTCCTCTTCCTGGATGTAATTCAATATTGTGAATGATTGTTCCGAGTGGAATATCAGACAGGTACATCGCATGTCCAACTTCAGGAATAGCATTCTTACCAGAGTTAATCTTCATTCCAGGGGTTAAACCAGCTGGAGCAACAATATATCTCTTTTCACCATCCTTATACTCAACAAGGCAAATACGGCCAGTACGATTTGGATCGTACTCTACTGTTAAAACAGTTGCTTCTTCGTGCTTATTGCGCTTAAAGTCGATGAGACGGTAACGACGTTTGTGCCCACCTCCACGGTAGCGCATAGTCATTTTACCGGTATCGTTACGACCTCCGGATTTCTTTAATGACTCAAGTAACGGCTTATGTGGCTTGTCAGTAGTGAGCTCAGAGAAATTCGTGAGCACTCTATGACGCATACCAGGCGTTATCGGATTGAATTTACGTAATGCCATTGTTTAGATATTATCGTATAAATCGATTACTTCGCCTTCAGCTAATGTTACTAATGCTTTCTTATAAGAATTAGTACGGCCTTTGACGACTCCGGTTTTTGTGAAACGTTGACGGGCTTTTCCATCTACACGTAATGTGCGAATGTTTCTAACTGTCACGTTATATTCTTTTTCGATCGCATTTTTAATTTCGATCTTATTAACACCAAGAGCAACAACAAATCCGTAGCTATTAGTTCGCTCAGTATCAGCGGACATTTTCTCAGTGATTAAGGGCTTGATTAGAATCTCTTTCATAGCAACTATTACTTTAGTAATCCCTCGAGAACCTCGTGGGCATTATTTACGAAAAGAAGATTCGTACAGTTCATAATATCGTAAGTGCTTAAATCTGAAGCTAACATCACACGATGTTTAGGTAGATTACGACAGCTACGGTAAACATTGTCGTCTTGAGAAGGAAGAATCATTAAAGTCTTCTTGTCATCAAGCTTAAGATTAGTCATTACAGTCAATAAGTCCTTCGTCTTAGGAGCGTCCATCTTGATGTTATCTACAACCATA
>Ga0209091_10003129_pt1 | contig 13414 bp, 8 predicted proteins | sample ArcticOcean_MG_C_6_FD_187438 | JGI IMG/M metagenome (GOLD analysis project Ga0209091, IMG submission 187438) | Marine microbial communities from western Arctic Ocean - ArcticOcean_MG_CB8_128 (SPAdes) (version 2) | ecosystem: Environmental > Aquatic > Marine > Oceanic | place: Arctic Ocean...
GGCCATATATACTTGTTGACATTGCTCCATAGTCAGTTGGCTGGTATCGCTTAGGGCTTCTCTAAATGCCGCGGTAACCATGGCTATATCGATATCTTCTAGCTGTGGCTTAATTTGTTCTGCCAATAGGGCACCAAAACTGTAGCTTAAGCTATCTTTAAACGTTGTAAGTTGGACTTGCGCAGATGTTGATTTATCTGAACAGTTTGAAAATAGTGCTACTATAGCTACTAAAATCGAGATTTTAATTTTTTGCATAATCATAAAATGAAATGCGAATATAATGAGTTTTAATTGAATTATTAAAAATGAGGTAAATATGAATCCTTTAAAAGGCTCAAAATTTATCTAAGCACTTCTTTTTAAAAGAAATTAATTGAGCATTAATATGGATTTCATTTAAGATTAAAAAGGGTCAATCTAAAAATCTGATTTAATTTGCACATCAAACGGAGCATTCATGGAGCAAAACAAAAAAGAGTCATTAAATTTTATTGAGCAGCTTATAGAGGTAGATTTGAAGGAGGGCAAAGTTCAAAAGGTATCTACGCGTTTTCCTCCTGAGCCCAATGGTTATTTACATATCGGTCACGCCAAATCGATTTGTTTAAATTTTGGAATTGCTCAAAAATATGGAGGTCAGTGCAATCTTAGATTTGACGATACAAATCCTGAAAAAGAAGAAACTGAATATGTGGATGCTATCAAAGAAGACATTAAATGGCTAGGTTTTGATTGGGGATCATCTGCCCATCATACTTCAGACTATTTTGAACAGCTATATCATTTCGCCGTTCGCTTGATTGAAAAAGGTGCTGCTTACGTTGACGAGTTAAGCGCGGTTCAATTCAATGAGCTTAAAGGATCACCGACTGAACCCGGAAAAGTAAGCCCCTTTAGAGATCGGCCGATCGTAGAAAGTCTTGAAATTTTTGAAGCCATGAAATCAGGGGCATTTCAAGAGGGAGAAAGAGTACTTCGGGCCAAAATTGATATGAGTAGCCCAAATATGCACATGAGGGATCCTATTTTATATCGAATTAAGTACATGGAGCACCATCGTACAGGATCAAAATGGTGTATTTATCCTACCTATGATTTTGCACATGGACAGTCGGACAGCATGGAGAAAATTACCCATTCGCTTTGTACTCTCGAGTTTGAGGTACATAGACCTTTATATGATTGGCTTATTCGGGAATTAGAGATTCATCCTTCGAAGCAAACAGAGTTCGCCCGATTAAATTTGAGTTATACGATTGTAAGCAAAAGAAGTCTTCGTGAATTGGTTGAAGGACATTATGTTGCAGGTTGGGACGACCCTAGGATGCCTACGATTTCGGGTATTCGAAGAAGGGGTTTTACTGCCAAATCGATCAGAAAATTCACAGATACCATTGGAGTGGCGAGAAGAGATGGCATTACCGATGTGGCCTTATTGGAACATTCGGTACGTGAAGATTTAAATAAGACAGCCCATCGTATCTTTGGAATCATGGATCCCGTTAAGTTGATTATTACCAATTGGCCAGAGGGTCATCAGGAGATCATGACGGCTGAAAACAATCCGGAGGACGAAAACTCAGGTACTCGTGAGATGCCATTCACTCGTGAACTCTTCATTGACCGGTCAGACTTTATGGAAGATCCCCCAAGTCCCCGAAAATGGTTCAGATTGGGTCCTGACCGTGAAGTCCGCCTTAAAAAGGGCTACATCATTAAATGTACAGGATTTAAAAATTCTGAAAAAGGGGAAGTCATTGAAATCTATGCTGAATACGATCCCAATACCAAGAGTGGCCAAGATACCAGTGGAAAAAAAGTAAAAGGAACCCTTGGTTGGGTATCAGCTCCACATGCGGTTTCGGCCGAAATACGGATGTATGATCGCTTATTTCTTACTGAAAATCTGAATAAGATTGATGATGACTTTAAAAATCATTTGAATCCAGATTCTTTGACCATCAATACGCAGGCGCTTTTGGAACCTTCTGTTCGGGATGCCCAAGTGGGCGATCAGTTTCAATTTGAACGGATAGGATATTTCAGGGTAGATGAAGACAGCCATTCAGAAAAGCTCATTTTCAATAGGACCCTCACCTTAAGAGACGGTTGGACCAAGAAAAACGATTAAAAAAGAGGGGTTTTATTTGAACGGTTCGTCAATGGTCCGAAGATGGGTTAATTTCATTTTCTAAACGTAAATACCATGAAAATAAAAATAGTTCTTTCGGTTATGCTGGTGTTGCAAAGTGTTTTGACCTTTGCTCAATCTTCCATTATCGGTTTTGAAGCCGATCAAGTGGGTCAACAAAAAGCTCTTGAAGCTGAATTTGATACAATGCTTTCAGCAGATAACCTAGATCAATGGATGAAATTAATGTCCGCAGAGCCCCATTATCTGGGAACGGCGTATGGAAGAAAAAATGCCGAATGGATGGTCAAGCAATTTAAATCATGGGGCTATGAAGCCAAAATAGAGACCTATCAGGTATTGTTCCCTTATCCAAAAGTACGTTTGCTTGAGTTGATAGCTCCTGAAAAATACAAGGCGAAATTAACTGCTGTTCCTGTCGCAGGCGATGCCTACACCGATCAAGGGGATGCTTTGTTGCCAAGTTATAATGCCTTTTCTACTGATGGCGATGTGACGGCGGAGCTCGTATTTGTTAATTACGGCATTCCGGCGGATTATGAGGAGTTAGAGAAAAGGGGGATAGATGTCAAAGGGAAAATTGTTATCGCTAAATACTATGGTTCTTGGAGAGGGATCAAACCCAAATTAGCGGCAGAGAAAGGTGCCATTGGATGCATCATTTACTCAGACCCTAAGGATGATGGGTTTTATGCAGGTGACGTATACCCCAAAGGGGCTTTTAAAAATGCTACGGGCGTACAAAGGGGATCCGTAATGGATATGCCACTGTATCCTGGTGATGTCTTGACCCCTGGTTATGGAGCCACTAAGAATGCCAAAAGACTCGATCGAAAGGATGCCCCTACCATTACAAAAATTCCGGTATTACCCATTTCATATGAAGATGCCCTGCCGTTGTTGGCCGCCCTTGAAGGGCAAGTGGCACCCCCCTCATGGCGAGGCGCGTTACCCATTACTTATCATATTGGACCTGGACCGGCTAAGGTTCATTTAAAGTTAACTTTTGATTGGCAGTTGAAGCCTGCTCATAATGTAATCGCTACTCTTAAGGGTACAGATTTTCCTGATCAATGGGTCATCAGAGGAAATCATCACGATGCTTGGGTTCATGGGGCTGCTGATCCTGTAAGTGGCATGGTCGCCTTGTTGGAGGAGGCTAGGGCAGTAGGAATGCTGGCAAAAGCAGGAAAAAAACCAAAAAGAACCCTTATCTATTGTGCATGGGATGCTGAAGAGCCAGGTTTGATTGGCTCTACCGAATGGGTGGAGGATCATCTCGAAGAGCTGCAACAAAAAACGGTAGCCTACATCAACACAGATGGGAATGGCCGCGGATTTTTAGGGGCAGGGGGATCCCATTCCTTGCAGGCGATGGTAAAAGAGGTAGCGGCGGATGTGATGGATCCCCAAAAAGGCGTATCCGTGGCAGAACGACTTGGGGCTAGAGATTTATTGAATGGGGGCGATGGTAATCCGGGTTTGTATGCCTTAGGATCCGGTTCTGACTATACGCCTTTTATTCAGCATGCAGGCATTGCAGCCTTGAATATTGGATTTGGAGGAGAAAATTCAGGAGGAGAATATCATACCATTTACGATACTTATGAGCATTACAAACGATTCAAAGATCCTGACTTGGCTTATGGCATTGCGTTGGCGAAAACAGCGGGACGCATAGTTTTGAGATTGGCCAATGCTGAAGTATTGCCTTTTGAGTTTGAGGCATGGCACACGACGGTAGAGGGTTACTTAACAGAAATTAATGCATTGACAAATACGATGCGTGGGGCAGTTGAGCAACACAATGTCTTCATCGATAAAAAAGTATTTTCTTTGACTGCAGATCCAAAAAAACCGTTCAATCAGCCCATTAAGAAAGCCATTGTACCTTATGTCGATTTTTCGCCTCTACACAATGCTCTGGCCAATCTGAAGGTCACAATAGATGCTCTTGAAGGCAAGTCACTCGTTTCCTTGACCTCCAAAGGTGCCCTTAATGACAAACTCATGCATGCTGAACAGGTTTTGACTTTTGCCTCAGGCCTACCCCGAAGGAGTTGGTACCGGCATCAGATTTATGCACCGGGCTTTTACACGGGATATGGCGTTAAAACGCTTCCAGGCGTAAGAGAGGCGATCGAACAAGAAAATTGGGAGGAATGCCAGTCCCAGGTCACTATTTTGGCAACGACACTTCAAAATTTTGATGCCCACTTGCAGAGCATATTGGTTCTGAATTAATGCCCATACATCGCGCCAAAACATCCACCCTCAAGCTTGGGGATATTGCCCTTATAGGTATCCCCTTTGATGATCATTCTTCTTTTCTCAAAGGGCCAGCCAAGGCTCCTCCATTGATCATCGAGGCCATTGAGAGTGACTCGGCCAATTATTTTACCGAGGACTTGATGGATTTAGCGGATCATTCGGATGTTTGTTGGTTGGGCAATGCCCCGCTCCAAGATTATTTTGATATTGAGTCCATCATTGCTGAGATTTTAAAGGGGGGGGCGATTCCTTTTTCGATAGGCGGTGATCATTCGATTACCTATCCGATTCTGCGGGCCATGTCAGCTTCTTACCCTAGTTTAAGTATTCTGCATTTTGATGCCCATGGGGATTTATATGATTCATTGGGAGGGAATCGGCATTCACATGCGAGCCCCTTTGCTCGAATTATGGAAGAGGGCTTGGCGCAAGCATTGACACAGGTAGGTATTCGGACCTTGAATGATCATCAACAAACGCAAGTCAGTAAGTTTGGTGTAAAGGTCAGAGACATGAGAAATTGGTCACCGGACATAGATTTAAATTTATCGGGACCCGTTTATTTAAGTTTTGATATGGATGTACTCGATCCTGCCTTTGCGCCTGGAGTTTCTCATCATGAGCCCGGAGGCTTCACTACCCGAGAGGTATTGCGGATGATACAAAAACTTGATTTAAATATTGTGGGCCTTGACCTAGTTGAGTACAATCCTGATCGTGACCTCAATGGGGTTACCGCCATGACGGCGGCAAAAATTATTAAGGAGTTACTGGCAAAGCTGCTTTCATTTCAAAAGTGATTTTAATCTATTAAGTTTCAGTTCTCAAAATAGTTAAAGGCGATTGCCGGACGATGTTGCGACTGTTGAGCAGGCCAATACATACGGTGAGGGCAGTGATCCCAAAAAAGAATCCCATGATTTCTAATAAGTCGGGCACATAGGTAAATTCAAAAATGAAATAACCCAATAGACTGGTAAAAACGACGGCTAAAAAGAGGCCTGCCAATGCTCCTAAGCCCCCCAAAAAGAAATATTCAGCCGCGATGATCTTCCATAATTGGGCCTTGGAGGCCCCCATAGTCCGAAGCAAAACATTTTCGCGCATGCGCTGAAATTTACTCAAGACAATGGCACTGATCATCACAATCAATCCCGTCCCGATACTAAATAGGGCCATGAATTGAATGACAAAAGCTACTTTTGACAGGAGATCTTCAAGGGTCTTCAAGATGAGTTCTAAGTCAATGATGGATACATTGGGATGTTGTCGTACAATGGCTTGCTGGAAGCGGGCAGAAACATCATTTTGATTAATTCGTGTGATGAGTACATAGAACTGGGGCGCTAGTTCTAAAACTCCAGTGGGAAATAAGACTAAAAAATTGGTTTGCACTCGACGCCAATCTACTTCACGAAAACTGCCTATATAGGTTTTTATCAATGCTCCTTGTACATTAAAAAGCAATTGATCACCAATGTTAAGGCCTAAGTTTTCGGCATATCCATCGGATATGGAAACAAATATAGAATCATCTGGATTTTTTAATTTTCCCTGCCATGTTCCTTGAGAGATCGTTTCTGAACTGATCAATGTGTCTCGATAGGTTACGCGATATTCTCGATTAAATGCCCATTTTGGAAGATCGACAGTGGAGTCGGCGTCGGCTTGATCACGCGTCTGATTATTGATTTCTAACAACCGCATGGTGACGACAGGAACTTCTTGCAGGACCGGAAGGTCATATTCTTCAGTCAAGGTCCGAATAGCTTCTTTTTGGTTGGTTTGAATGTCAAAAAGTATGGTATTGGGTCGTTCATTCTTACCACTGATAGATACGCGATCTACAAGTAATCCTTGCATGAAATATAACATCGCTAAAAACGCCGTACTCAAACCCAAAGTCGTCACCAAAATCACCGTTTGATTATTGGGTCGATAGAGGTTTGAAATGCCTTGACGCCATACAAACCCCATCTGCTTGGGCAGGAGTTTTTTAAGTAACGCATTCAGGCCATGGGCAAGGGCGTACAACAAGGCCAACGCTGCCAAAAGAATGGATATATTGATCAAAGCATCCAACGCATCTTTAAGTTGCCAAAACATGATCAGATACAAGAAGATTAAAATACTCCCAATGATAGTGAAAAAGGGCAGATCTAATTTGAGTTTTAAAGATTCATATCCAAAACGAATGGCGGAGAGGGGACTTACTTTTCTCAATCTAATAAGTGACAGTAATCCAAAGAGAATAGAGGTAACCACACCAATAACCAACCCTGCGATAATCGCAGGCCAATAAATGGTTGGCTGAATATCAAAGGGAATAAATGATTTTGCGATTTTTGGCAAGTAAAGATGAATGACGACTCCCAAAAGGCACCCAATAGATGCACCGATGAGGCCAAAAAAACCCACTTGAATTAAATAAATATTAATGGCTTCTTTGGCTTGCATACCCATGCAGCGCAAGACAGCTACAATTTGTACTTTACTTTTTATGTATACATAAATTGAGCTTGAAACACCCAAACACCCCAACAACAAGGCAGCAAATGCGATCAGTTCCAAAAATGAAGAAAGATCTCTAAAAGCCCTGCCCGTTTGTGCTTTTCTGTCTTCCACATTATCTACGTCATAACCCGCCTGCTCAAGAATATTTCTTGATTCTTCAAAAACATTGGTCGTATCTATATCAGGATGGAATTGAAAATAAGTGATGTAGTTGATGATACTTCCCTTCTGGATTAGACCCGTCTCATCTAAATACTTTAGGGGGATATACACTACTGGTGCAACCGATGAACCGACGTCACTTTGTCCAGGAATTTTCTGTATTTTTCCGACGATTTCAAAGCTGATGTTCCCGACCTTAATGGAATCACCCAATTGAACGCCAAATTGAAGCATCAATTTTTCATCTACTAAGGCTTTTTGCGCGATCCGAAAATCTTGTGCGGCCCTGCGGGGCTCTGTTTCTATGTCTCCATAATAAGGGTAGTTACCTTCTAAAGCGCGGATCTGTACCAAACGGGTGCCATCTGTACTGGGAAACCGAATCATTGAAGCAAAATAAACTTCATTAGATTCATCTTTGCTCAGTCGGGACATTTGGAAAAATAACGAATCAGGTAACTCAGCTTTACCACGAACAGAAACGTCTGCACCCAGCAAGTTTTTTGCTTGGCCGTCGATTTCATCCATGAGATTTTCTCTAAAAGAAGTGATGCCCACCAGCGCACCAATACCCAATGAAATAGAAGCGATAAATAGTAATAATTTACCACGACTTTTTCTACTATCTCTCCAGGCCATTTTCCAGGGCCAAGAGCGATCGTATCTAATTTTTTTTAATGGAGAATTTTTATGCACGGTTTAAAGCCTGTCTTAATGAATGATGGTTCCCCCTTTGATTTTGATAATTTGATGGGTCTTTTGAGCAAGCTCTAAGTCATGGGTGACGATGATCAATGTCGTTCCTTTTTCTTTGTTAATTTCAAAAAGTAAGGCCTCAATAGATTTTCCTGTTTCTTCATCTAGGTTCCCCGTGGGTTCATCGGCAAAAAGGATTTCAGGATTGTTTGAAAAGGCTCTGGCAATGGCGACACGTTGCTGTTCACCTCCAGATAGTTGCGAGGGGTAATGATTTTTACGGGCACCTAAACCGACTCTTTCGAGCAAGGCAATAGAGGGTTCCATGGTGTTTTTTACGCCTCGTAGCTCTAAGGGAACCTGGACATTTTCAAGGGCCGTTAAGGTAGGAATCAATTGAAAATTTTGGAAAACAAAACCAATATTTTGATTGCGAACTTGGGCCAATTCATCTTCATTAAGCTCACTGAGTGAGATGTGGTTCAAGATAATTTCTCCTTCTGTCATACGATCTAATCCGGCACAAAGGCCAAGTAACGTCGTTTTCCCGCTACCAGAGGGCCCAATAATGGCTACAGACTCACCTTTGAGGACAGAAAAATTAATATCCTTGAGTACTGTGAGAGCATTGGTTTTAGAGCCATATACTTTAGATAAGCTCTTAACTTTTAGAATTTCAGACATGTCCTACAATAATAAATCAGCGAGGCTTATATAAGAGGTTAAAAAAGGTTAAAGTTCCTTTTTTATTTTAAAAGGTCCTTTAGCAGATTCAGATCTTTAAATGCCCCCTTTTGAATATTAATGCTTTGACTTGTCTAATTTACAACTTAATCAAGACGAAATCATGAGATTTTTAATGGGTTTCCTAGTACTTTTATGGGTAGGTTGTCAGGGGCCAAAAAAAGAAAAATCGGCCCCTACTTTGCCGGAAAAAGGGGTCGCAGAATCCTTGCCCCCCTCTCAAAAAAAGGTAATTTTATTTTTTGGGAACAGTATTACCGCGGGTTATCAATTAGATATGAATCAGGCATTTCCGGCCATTATTCAGCAAAAAATAGATTCTTTGGGCTTAAGCTATCAGGTAATTAATGCCGGATTAAGTGGAGAGACTACTGCCAGTGGTAAGAATAGGATAGATTGGGTGCTGCGAACCGTACCCGATATTTTTATTTTGGAATTAGGGGCGAATGATGGTCTTAGGGGGCTCCCATTAAAAGAGACTCCCAAAAATCTACAAGTCATCATTGATAAAGTAAAATTGATTAACCCTGAGGTGAAAATTGTCATTACTGGAATGGAAGTTCCTCCAAATTTAGGGGAAGCCTATACCCGCCAGTTTCGTAATATTTTTTCAACACTTGCCAAAAATAATGCGGCAGTGCTGATCCCTTTTTTACTTGTGGATGTTGCAGGCCGGCCTAGTTTGAACTTACCTGACGGCATTCACCCTACTCCAGAAGGCCACCTTTTAATAGCTGAATTGGTCTGGGAAACGTTGTTGCCACTTTTAGAATTGAATTGATGATCATAGAACAGATCGAATATTTTTTTATTCAAGGCGCTAACTTTGTGTGGGGCTTGCCGCTGCTCATCCTTTTGTTGGGAGGAGGATTTTTCTTTATGATGTATTCAAGGTTGCTCCCTTTTAAATACCTAAGACATGCTTTGAAGGTGTTGACGGGAAAATATGATCAGGCCCATGATGTAGGAGAGATCAGTCATTTTCAGGCTTTGGCGAGTCATTTGGCGGCGACCATTGGTATGGGAAATATCAGTGGTGTAGCTGTGGCCATAGCGACAGGCGGCCCAGGGGCCATTTTTTGGATGTGGATCAGTGCTATTTTTGGTATGTCTACTAAATTTTTCACGTGTACTCTGGCGGTTATGTATCGGGGGAAAGACTCCAATGGAGATTTACAGGGGGGTCCCATGTACGTCATTAGCGAGGGAATGGGTGAAAAATGGCGTCCATTGGCCATATTTTTCTGTGTGGCAGGCTTTTTCGGTGCCACACCCATTTTTCAAGCCAATCAAATCATAGCTGCAGCCAATGAGATTGTATTTCAACCCGCTGGAATAGAAGCTTCTTTATCTGGAGACTTGGTTATGGGACTGGTTCTGACTCTTTTAACAGGCATCGTTATTTTTGGCGGGATACAGCGGATCGGTCTTTGGGCAGCACGTTTGGTGCCAGCGATGGTCATACTCTATTTAATCAGTGTAGGCTGCATCCTTTTTTTAAATGCATCAAATATTATTCCCTCCTTATTGTTAATCATAGAGGATGCCTTTTCAGCAAATGCTGTATTGGGGGGTGCGGTTGGGGCTATTATTTTGGCTGGGGCGCGCCGAGCGGCATTTTCTAATGAGGCAGGTATTGGTACGGCTCCGATGATGCACGGCGCTACCAAAACCGAAGAACCGATCAGGGAGGGACTTGTGGCCATGCTGGGGCCTGCCATCGACACCTTATTGGTGTGTACATTAACGGGTTTATGTATCCTAACGACCGGAGTTTGGGAATCTAGTGAATTAAGTGGGATTACCTTGACGGTAGAAGCTTTTCGGACAAGTCTCCCTTTGGTGGGCTCCTATATTTTGGCACTTTGTGTGTTGGTATTTGGATTTACAACTATTGTAGGATTGTCTTATTATGGCCGTAAATGCTTGTCTTTTATCATAGGGGCTAAATACGGATGGTATTTTAATTATTGGTATGTAGGAATCATTATTGTGGGTTCAGTAGCTACATTGGGTGCGGTCGTGAGTTTGGTTGATATGGCTTATGGCTTGATGGCCTTTCCCACCATGATTTCTGCGGTGATATTGGCACCTAAAGTGATGAAAGCGGCTAACATTTATTTCAAAAAGATCGAAAATTAGGTGCTATTTATGTTTTATTCTGTTTTTCGGATCTCAATCACAGGGATTGACTTGAGCATAGTTATTTAAAAAAGGATAACTCTATATATTTGCAGGGGCCATGAGGTTAAAAAATACATGAGAATAGTTATTGCAGGTGCTGGTGAACTTGGATTTCACTTAGCCAAATTACTCGCAATAGAAGAGCAAGACATTACACTCATTGATGAGGATGACAGTGTTTTGGATCAAGCGAGAAACCAATTTGATGTGGTCACTGTCGTGGGTAGTGCGACGTCCATTAGTGTTCTCACTGAAGCCAATATTTCTAAAACAGATTTATTGATTGCCGTTACTTCTGATCAAGAAACCAATATCGTTGCCGCCATCATTGGTAAAAAATTGGGTGCTAAGAGGACCATTGCTCGAATTTCCAATATTGAATTTTTAAAGAAAAAAGAGCTTCTCAACTTGAAAGATGTGGGTATTGATGAGCTCATTTCTCCAGAGTTATTGGCGGCGCGGGAGATCAAGAGATTGTTAAAAAAGACGGCATTAACAGATACTTTCGAATTTGATAAAGGCATTTTGTCTTTAGTGGGGATTACCATTGATGAGGAATCTCAATTCCTCAATAAAACTCTTACCGAAACGGCCTATATGGCTTCAAATCATGATTTTACCACGGTGGCTTTGCTCAGAGATAATGAGACGATTATTCCGCATGGTGAAAATAAATTCAAGAAAGATGACCATGCTTATTTTATTGCTGAGCCGACGGGGATTGATCAAATTTTACAACTTTCCGGTAAAGTTAAATCTGAGGTCAAACATTTAATGATTTTAGGAGGAAGTAAGATTGGCATCAATACGGCCCGGGAGCTGAAGAAAAAATATAAAATCAAGCTCATTGAAAAAGACAAAGAAAAATGTTTTCGCCTAGCAGAAGAACTCCCCGATACCATGATCATCAACGGAGATGGAAGGGATTTAAAATTACTAAAAGAGGAAGGTATTGATAGCATGGATGCATTTATTGCTGTAACGGGTAATTCCGAAACCAATATCATTTCTTCATTGGTGGCCAAGGATGCCGGTGTTAAGAAAACCATAGCCTTGGTTGAAAACATTGATTATATTCATTTATCTCAAAGCATCGGCGTAGATACGATGATCAACAAAAAACTTATTGCCGCTAATTTTATTTTTAGGCACATACGAAAAGGAGAGGTAGTCAATATCACCAGTGTGCATGGAGTGGATGCAGAAGTACTCGAATTCGAAGTTAAAGAAGGGGCAAAGATTTTGCTTGATGAATTACGCAATTTAGATTTCCCACGGACAGCGGTAATCGGAGGGGTTATTAGAAAAAATAAGGGTTTTACGGTAAGAGGAAACTTTAATTTTGAGGCAGAGGATCGTGTCGTCGTACTATCCAAACCAGAGTGTATCCATGCAGTGGAACATTATTTTAAATAATTTTTGATGTTTAATTATAAATTAATCATTAAAATCATGAGCATTCTTATGGTGCTCAACGGTATTTTCATGTCGATTTGTCTGCCTTTCAGCTGGTATTTTGGAGGTGAAGATTTTAGAGCTCTATTAGGATCTGCATTGATTGCCATATCTTTAGGTACGGTCATGTGGCTATTGACACGTAATTCGATTAATAAAGAATTACGTAAACGTGAAGGGTATTTGGTGGTCACTATTGGCTGGTTGGTGATGTCTTTAATTGGAACATTGCCGTATATGCTGAGTGGGGAGATCACAAACTTCACAGATGCATTTTTTGAAACGTTATCCGGATTTTCTACAACCGGGGCCACGATTTTAGAAGATATTGAATCGGTCAGTAAAGGGATCTTGTTATGGAGAAGCATGAGTCAATGGATAGGTGGTATGGGAATCATTGTGCTTACTGTAGCGATATTGCCTATTTTGGGAATTGGCGGTATGCAGCTTTTTGTAGCAGAAGCTCCTGGGATTTCACCGGATAAATTTCAGCCTCGAATCAAAGAAACCGCTAAGAGATTATGGATTATTTATATAGGTTTCACGGGATTAGAAATGATTTTCCTGATGGTGGGAGATATGACTTTTTTTGATGCATTAAACCACAGTTTAACGACAATGGCTAGTGGAGGATTTTCAACGAAGAATAGCAGTATTGCCTATTATGATTCGGCGTATATAGATTTTATTATTGTGACGTTCATGTTTTTAGCGGGCACTAATTTTACCATGATTTACTTTGGTTTGCATGGTAAGATAAAAAAAGTCTTTCAGAATCAAGAATTCAGAACCTATGGTATTTTTTGTTTGGTTATCACGATATTTTGTACGCTAGGGATCTGGATGAATGGAAATGAAAATTTAATAGATTCGTTTAGATATAGTATTTTTCAGGTCGTTTCAATTATCACCACTACTGGATATATCACAAAGGATTATACGGCTTGGACACCTTTATTGACCATGCTTTTTTTCTTTCTCATGTTTGTGGGTGCTTCTGCAGGGTCAACGGCTGGGGGGATTAAAATAATCAGACATTTAATTTTAGTAAAGAATAGCTTTTTGGAATTTAACAGACAAATTCATCCATCAGCCATATTGCCTTTGCGGCTCAATGGGAGGACTGTAAATGGTGAAATTACTTTTCAAATTCTTGCTTTTGTCATGTTATATCTGACCATTTTTGCTTTAGGTTCCTTGGGAATGGCCTTGCTAGGCTTAGATTTGGTGACC
>Ga0209091_10003133_pt1 | contig 13403 bp, 12 predicted proteins | sample ArcticOcean_MG_C_6_FD_187438 | JGI IMG/M metagenome (GOLD analysis project Ga0209091, IMG submission 187438) | Marine microbial communities from western Arctic Ocean - ArcticOcean_MG_CB8_128 (SPAdes) (version 2) | ecosystem: Environmental > Aquatic > Marine > Oceanic | place: Arctic Ocean...
GGGAGGCCGAGGGGCATTTATAGTTGCTGCCCAAGAGCCCGATATCTTTGCTGCTCTGATGCCTTTATCCCCTCATCACGGGCCCTTTAATTACCTTCCACTGGCTGAAAAAATTAAGGATATTCCTATATGGATGAGCCATGGGGACATCGATCAGATTTCTTCGTATGACTTAGCGAAAAAAATGGCTGACACGCTGCATTCTTACGGTGCAAACATCAAATTCCGTACAGAAGAAAACGTTGGTCATTGGGGCTGGGACGCTATTTATAGTGATTCTAGTGCCATAAATTGGCTATTATCATGGACTAAATTATAAAAAATCAATCCTCAGTTCCCTTTTATAGTCTTCTTGATTTTATCCCTTTTTTCCATAAAGGCAAGTGATTCCAACCCTCCCTAAATTTTCTGCAGTGAGCGCATTACTCAAGTATGGCATGAGTCCAGAAGTAAACATAAAAGGATGCCTTAAAGAGATTGATGGTGGCTGCGCTTTTGACCCTCCTGAATTTGATATTCACATGAACTCATTTTTTAATGCACGTAGTATTGATTATTTTGGTACTAAAATCTATTATTGATTTAAAACTATTCAGATGAAAAATCTATTATATGTCCTTTTTATTATTCCCTTTTTTAGCTTTGGACAATTTAAATACAGCAGTGAATTTCCTGTCCATTTTAAAATAGACAATGTGACCTTAGGTGTCGCAGAGGATGTTGTCAACGTTTCAGGCGGAACCCTGGATGGAAAATGGGTCATAAAAATGACTTGGACATTCACTAACCTCTACAAAACTACAGACAGCGGCGAATATACTGCTCTAGGATGGGCTCAAGATGGTGAAGTTTTTTTAGAAACCACCGTAAGAGGCGTTTGGAAAAGAAAAGGAAAGGTATTTGAGGTAAAACATTTTGAGAATGGAACAGATGGCAATCAATTACTTACAACCGGGGTCTTTGATTTTGTAAATGATACTTATCATTGTACCGTTCGAGTCATTCAAGATTAGACCTTTGATCCTCATTCATTGGCGATTATCTTTTGTCACAAACTATTGATTTTCCAAACATGAGATTTTTAATGTGACGCTTTTAGGCAAAGGATGAAGTGTTCATTTCATCGTTCAAAATGTAGATCAAAATGTGGTTACAAAAGAAGCGCTCATCGAATAACAGTCATTGAAAATAAATACCGATTTAATTTTTCTGTGACCACGGGAGTTATGCCGGACCCCGCCTCCACAGGATGAATTTATAAACTCTGCTATATAGATACTACTCTTTGGTTGGGGATTTAGTAGGATAGGCATGCCAGTCAATTTTTCGAGAGAGGTACATGGTGATGGCCAAAACGAATAACAATCCTAAACTTCCCACAAGGAGTGCATAGTCCTCAATTTGAATAATTAAATAAATAAACGCGTAAAGCAAGATTAAAATCCCACTAATGACTTGAGTCAATTTTCTTTTTTTTGAAAAAATATGGGCAAATAAAGTAATCATCAAAATGATGGTTACACTGCTCACCAAATAACTGAGGCCAAATGAGAGGTGCTCACTCAAGGCAATCAAAAGGGTATAAAAAACACAGAGTGCCAAGCCTACGATCACATATTGCACAGGATGAATACGCAATACATTGAGCAATTGAACAAAAAAGAATAGTAAAAAAGTGAGGGCTGTAAACAAAGAGGCATATTTTGCTGCCCGCATGGTCTGCTGGTAGTCATCGGCCGGCACCCATAAGTTGACACCAAAAGCAGATTCATAAATGCCTTGAACCTTTCCTCTAAAACTTTGGGGATATGATCGATTTAAGTTTAACACCTCCCATGATGCATGAAAACCCTCCTAACCAATCGTTCGGTCATCTGGCAAGAACGCACCATCAAAACTTGGACTTGGCCATGATGAATTTAATTCGACAAGGGTTGATTTTCCTAAGGGGACCATGCTCAAGCTTGTGCTAGCATTAATGCTGAGGTCAAGTGAAAAGGCCCCTAGTTCATTTGAACTAGGGGGTATAAGAATTCGAGTACTGATCCCCTTCTGAATCACCTCATCTGATTCAATCCCTGGCTTAAAACGATAAATATCATTTCCCCAATGTAGGGTTACTTCCTCTTGTATGCCCCTTAAATCAGACAATCCCAAAGCAGCATAGGCCTCCTCCCAGAGGATATCCTCTACCAGGATTTTCCAATCCTCAAAATTTGGAGGTGAAAATATCCCTGAAATTTTCATTTTGGAACGATAAACGGTTACCTCGTAAATCCCTCGATACCTCATTTCAGGCAACATTTCACCCTCAATGTTTAGTTGATCAGGTAAAAAATGGGTGTACGCTCTGGATTCAACCCATTTGATCATTTCGCCATCGTTGTTGTAAAATTTGGAAGAAGTGGTGTAAGGCACCGTCAGTACTAATCCTAGAAGGGTTTGGGTACTCCCCCACTTGTCGCTGACCTCTTTTATGGCTTCCTCTTGATGTTCATGGCGCTCTTTGATTAAATCTTGCACCATTGAAACAGGAATGAGCAACAACAAAATAAGCAACCCAATGGTCAGTAATCTGATACTAATAGATGCCTTCAACCAAGCATTTGTTTTTTAAATCAAAGTAACGGCTTCAGGTTCCTTTATGGATCATTCGTTCATTAATAATAACTATTGAGTCGTACAAATACTTTCGACAGGACCTTTTGCTGTGCCTTCCCAATCTGCATCTGCGACCCCCGTCCAAAGCTGAGTCATCTCGTCATAGCGCAAAGCATGAACTCGGGCAAAAGCGCCATAACGCTCGAGTGGGTTCACCTCAAAACCAGCATCCAACCAGAGCAATGAATCTGCTGCGGTCCAACCATTATTGGGCGTAAATTCGGCATTGATTTGAAGTCCTCTGCCCACATAACTGCCTGATAGTGAATCAAAGGCAGACATGGGATGTACTCGTGGTGCCAAAACTGCGGCTTGTAAAGACATTCCTTGATCAATAAATCGAGAGATTGTTTGTACGATTCCTGACAAAATTCTTAATCCTCCAGCTGCACCCAGCACCATCACTGTTTTCCCATCTTTCGTGACAATGGTCGGTGCAATGGTCGTTCTTGGCCGTGAACCTGGGGCTTGATCCGTTCCCGATAAATACGCCCCCATAGTGGATGCGTAAACAAAGCCCAATCCAGGCGTAATCACCTTAGAACCAAACAGTGGGCCTACGGTTTGGGTAATTGAAACCACCATACCTTGACAATCCGCCGTAGTAAAATGCGTGGTATGATGACTGTCCTCTCCCCAAGTATCTCCTGACCAATCGACATTGGTTACGCGAAGGTTTTGTGCCTCCTGATAGTAAAGGGTCGCCTCAGCAGCAGCCCGTTCAGGAACGATGAAGTCTTCAGACGCTTTTTCTGCCCATTCTTTGTCTTGTACGGACAGTAAATCTAATTCATAGTAGTCTTCATATCTGCTGTTCGCAGCAAGAGCCAAGGCTTGATTGATGACCAAGGCCCATTCAGCAGGATTCATAAGGGATAACTCAAAGGGTTCCAAAAGATTCAATGCCTTGATCACCAAGCCGCCTCCTGCTGGGGCCGCAATGGAGTGAATGTCATACCCACGGTATTGGGTAGTCACCATACGTCCATCCAACACCTTGTATTGCGCCAAATCTTCCATCGTAACAAATCCCCCATTAGCTGCCATGTCTTCGGCAATGCGAAGAGCCGTTTCCCCTTCATAAAAATCTCGGCCCCCACTTTGGGCAATCCGCGTAAGGGTCTGTGATAAGTCGGCCTGAATCAATTGCTCTCCTGCTTGATATAGCACAGAATCTCCCTTGAGCATTTGTGCACTTAAACCGACATTTCCCCGTATATTTTCATAGGCTATTTTATGTCGCGCCGCCTCTCCTGGCAAAATTTCAAACCCTTTGATTGCCAATTCAATGGCCCCCTGCATGAGTGTTTCCAAAGGCAATGATCCGTGAGCCTCATGCAATTTCACCAAACCTGCGACCACCCCTGGAATCGCAATTGTACCATGACCAGAAGACACTACTGAATCAGTTATCCTATAACTAGCAGGTATTTCCGTCATAGCATTATAAGATTGAAAAGAGCCATCCGTTTTTCGAACCAATATTTGACTCCTCCCTCCAATGCCATTCATCGTAGGCTCAACCACGGCCAAAGCGAAGCCTGTAGCCACCGCAGCATCCGCAGCATTCCCTCCCAATGCTAATATTTTATTGCCTACTGCTGTTGCCAGTGGTTGTGCGGACACCACCATGCCTTGTTTAGATTGGGCAAATTGAGGATTTTCTGCTTCTATTCTAGGGCTCTTTTTATTTTGACATGAAAAGAACAAAAGAGAGAAAATAATGCAATAATTAATTGATGTCTTGACCATAAGTGTCGAGATTATAAGGATAATATAGTCAAAAAAAGCATCTGATTTTATCACTACTTTATTAACGGTCAAATAATTACTCATCCAATAAAAATTCTGCTTACCCGTTGACTTACGCCGGTCAGAATCTCATAGGGAATGGTTTGTGCCCATTCGGCCAAATCTTCAATCGTCGGATTTTCCCCAAAAACGACCACAGTATCCCCTTCAAAGCAGCTGATACCTGTGACATCGACCATGGTCATGTCCATACAGATGTTACCGATCGTTGGCACCTGATGGTCATGGAGACCCATAAAGCCCCTCCCCTTACCGAAAACTCTTGCATAGCCATCGGCATAGCCAATGGGAATGATGGCTATCGCAGTATCGCGATCGGCACGTCCAGCCGTACCATAACCGATATACTCCCCCTTTTTAACTGTTTTTATTTGAGAAATCCGCGTCTTCAAGACACTTACTGGAGCTAGGTTCATGGACCCTGAGGGATCAAATCCATAGAGACCGATACCCAATCGTACCATATCAAATTGATATTCAGAAAATCTAACTATGGCCGAAGAATTGCAAGCATATTTAAGCGGCTGATGAGATAAGCCCATGGTCAGCTTGAGATAGGTTTGCTCAAAAATGTTGGCCTGATTGTGGGTAAAATCATCTTCCGAGGGCAAGTCAGCCATAGAAAAATGAGTAAAAATCCCCGCCACCTCTAAAGCGCCTTCCGAAAGCAAACCCTTGATTTCATTCACCTCACTAGGATCAAACCCCAATCGATGCATGCCCGTATCTATTTTTAAATGAATTTTAGGCTTCGAGGGTAAGGTCATTACCTGCTTTAGGCCAGCTAAATTGTAAATTTCAGGCTCTAACTGATAATTACAAAAAATCTCTAATTGGTCTAAATCTGGATTCATCACCATAATTGGGGTCTCAATTCCATTTTCTCTGAGCGCGATGGCTTCATCTAAATAAGCTACGCCTAAATAATCAATGTGATGAAATTGCAATACATTGGCTATTTCAAGACTCCCTCCTCCATAGCCAAAAGCTTTCACCATGACCATTATTTTTGTCTTTTCGGACAGGCGTTGCTTGTATTGATTTAAGTTTTGAACAATCCCTTCCAGTCGGATTTCCAGTTGGGTTCGATGCTTTTTGGCTTCCAGTCGATGAATAATTCGTTCTAAAGCAAACTTTCTTGCCCCTTTAACTAAAATCATCTCATCCTGAAAATCAGGTTGATTTGATAAAAAATCTGCTACCGTGAGATAAGAAATAATGGGTATCTCAAACTGATCTTGAAATACCGCAATTTGTTTACCAATGGTAAACAATCGATTGATCTGATGACTGACCAATAGTTCATTCACCTTTTTATAAAGGTGGGCATCGTTCAACCCAGATTGTTGGATGTCTGTTAAAATAAGCGTTTTATTTTGCCGCTGCTTTTGTTGTTTTAGGAAATCAAGGGCCACCGTAAGGCCTTGAAAATCGTTGTTATAAGTATCATCAATCAAATAACAATTATCGATCCCCTTTTTAATTTCCAACCTCATTTCCAAGGGTTTAAGTTTATCCAAACCCTGTTGAAGGGTCGCTTGGTCCAATCCACAAAGTAAGGCTGCTGTGAGGGCATGCAGGGCATTCTCTATCCAAATTTCAAAAGAAAAAGGAAATTGAAAGATATACCAAACTCCTTCGAATTGAAGGGATACACTGCTTTTGGAAAGTGTATAATAAAAGCACGCTTGCGGGTCGGTTGTTGACCAATCAAATATCCTATCGGGATACAACCCTTTTAAATAATCAAAAACATCGCCATGATCTCGCCGACAAATGATTTGCTGAGTCCCTACAAACAATTTTGCTTTTTCAGTAATTTTATTTGCCAAGTTTTTAAAACCTTGATCATGAGCTTCTCCAATGTTGGTGAAGATCCCTATGCTCGGTTGAAGAATTTTTTCCAAGTGCTCCATTTCTCCTTGTTGAGAGATCCCTGCTTCAAAAATGCCTATTTGATGATGGGTTGAGAGATCCCATACCGAAAGAGGGACCCCGATTTGAGAATTAAAGCTCTGGGGACTTTTGGCCACCACAAACTTTTCTGAAAGGAGCGTAGCCAACCATTCTTTCACCAAGGTTTTAGCATTGCTCCCAGTAATGGCAATCAGCGGGATGGGGTGATGTGCGACCGCGCATCTTCCCAAATCTTGTAAGCAAGCCCTACTAGAGGTAGTCAAAAAGATATTGGCTTTCGGGTAAAGATTAACATCAATTGCCCTTTCAACCACAAAACTACGCACTCCTCTGGCATAAAGCTCAGGAATAAAATCATGCCCATCCGCTCGTGCACTTTTCAGAGCTACGAAAAGTAACCCTTCCCATAGGGAGATCAATCGCGAGTCATAACCCAACCGGGTAATTACTACTTCTGAATGATGACAGAGTTCTGTCCCTTCGACTTCTTTAACCAGCTGTGACCACGCGATCTTCATAACCTCATTTCCATCTCATATTGATCCACATTATTGACCAATCCTGTATTTATTAAAAAATTGAACATACCATTTGCTTTAGAGGGGATATTCATCAAGTTCAGGTCTCTTTGACATACCTGCTGGGCATGTTGCAGCAAAGCGGTTCCCACGCCTTGTCTTCGGTGATCCTTTCGTACCCCCAACTGTGATATCCTTCCCAAATGTTTCTGAAAAATGATATAGCCTATTAACGTGTCCCCCTGATAACCCTCTATCAATTTTTCGTATTTCCAGTTGGCATTTAAACGTTCGTTGGCATCTATAAAAGAGGGTGAAAAGTCAACAAATGTATTAAATCGATCCAATTTAAAATCCTGCGATTCCCGAAAAATAAGATGATTCAATCCCATACCCGCAACAACAGACCCCTTAAAGCAATGCAGCAGTTGTTTTTTTTGAAATCCCATAGTCTCATATAATTTCAGTGCGCGCGCGTTGGTCGTGATGACTTCCAGTAAAATTCTGTCCGCGCCACTTTCCCTCAAATAGGGCAGTAAATTTTTATATATTTTCTGAATGATTCCCTTTCCCCGATACACTGCTATGACACCGGTGCCTCCATTATAAACGGTATCTAATCCCTGAAAATGGGCCCGGCTCTGCAATACAAAACCAATAAGCGCTTTATCCTCAAACATCACGCCACTAATCCCCCCATCCAGCTCTAGTTTTTCTAACATTCTGATAGAAAAATCCTCATAAGATAACTGCAAGGGAGCGTTGGCTTGGGCAAACGTCCATATAAAACACGAATAGAGGTCTCTAAGGAGCGCAGGTTGATAATATTGAAAAGACAAGGGCATAATCAATAGAATATTAAAATAATGATAAAGTAAATGAAAAATATGACCAACTCCTTTATACAAAGAAAGAAACCCTCTTCTTCATGGGAGAAACCTATTGAATCAGGCCTCCGTTTCTATATCCTCACAGCCGTCAAGTTCTTCAGACCCACCTCAAAAGTATCCTCTGGTCATAAAGACAAATTATATGTTAATAATCATTTAAATTTCTTACAATGTTAACGGGTGATTATTTAATTTTGAATGCTGGTTTAAAAGAGAAGTCTAGCCTATTTTTTAAAAAAAATGGGAAGTTAGCTCAGTTGGTTTAGAGCACCGCCTTGACAGGGCGGGGGTCGCTGGTTCGAATCCAGTACTTCCCACATCTTGGCCCATAGCGCTTTTAAGCCCTCTTGGCCCGCCTTTTTTGTTAAAAACAGTTAATCTACTGCCCTCAAAGTGTAGATCTACCTACTTTTGTACATGAGTAAAAATAGGTTAGGCTGGATTATTACCCTAATGAGCGTTGCACTCACCGGCCTCATTGCTTTTCAATGGTATTGGATTGATACGGTAATCACTGGCAATCGTGACCATTTTGAACGTGATGTCATGACGGCTTTGTCAAATGTAACTAAGAAGCTAGAACAACAAGAGGCCTTATTTTATGTCAATCGGAAAATAAGTAATTTCTCCTCTCAAGGTCAATCAAGAGGATTTCAACCCTTTCAATTTCAAGCAACTCCCCCCCTAAATCAAAGACAGGTCCTTCAAGGAGAAAAAAAGATTCGGTTTGATGACAGTCTCTCTAGTACAGGAAGTTTCAATTTTTCTTTTGAAGTGGTAGGTGCACCCCTTAGATCCAATCAGATGAGGAAGGCCTTCTTCGACGTGCTCAAATCCAATATCAAAAATATTCAATTTGCTTATCCTAAAGATGCGCTGGAAACTGAAACTCTCAATTCAAATCTTAAAGAAATTTTGGAAAAAATTTCTAATAAATCCAATATGATGATGGGTCTTTTGGAGGAAATGATGTTGCCTAAGATTGGGCTCACCAATCGTTTTGATCCTGATCAACTGGATTCTCTTCTTCATACGGAGTTAAAGAAAAAGAGTATTGATATACCCTATGATTATGCCATCATCAACCCGCGCTCCGGTCGATTAATTGAAATCAGCAAAGATTACTCAAATGAACGGCTGTTACAAAGCCACTTCAAAACCAATTTATTCCCCAACGATGTCACCAATGAACCCAATTTACTGGTCATTGATTTTCCGAGTCAAGAGAAGTATCTCATGAGTAAAATCTGGTTTCCTTTATCTAGCTCAGCTTTGTTAATTCTCATTATTTTAATTTGCTTCGGCTATGCTGTTTTTACCATTGTTCGGCAGAAAAAAATCTCGGTAATGAAAACCGATTTCATGAACAACATGACCCATGAATTCAAAACGCCCATTTCCACCATCGGATTGGCCATCGAAGCCCTCCTTGATCCAACAATTCCGCAGAAGCCCTCCATGAAAATGAAATATTTAGGCATCATTGCAGATGAAAATAAACGCTTAGAGAGCCAGGTAGCCGATGTTTTGCAAATGGCACAACTCGATAAAAACGAATTAAAATTAAATTTAGTAACCGTGGATCTTCATGCCATTATCCAACAAGCAGTAGACAAAATTTCTATTCAAATGGAGCGTAAATTAGGACATCTAAAATTGGCATTAAAGGCCTCCCAGTTCAAATTAAAAGGGGATGAAGCTTATCTCTTGGGTGTCCTTCTCAATCTATTAGATAATGCTTTGAAATATTCAAAGGATGCCCCCAATATCATGATCCGAACACAAAACATCAGAGGTCAGCTCATTTGCTCCATCAAAGATCATGGGATGGGTATGAGCAAAGAAGCCCAAAGAAGTATTTTTCAGAAATTTTACCGCGTAGCCAGTGGCAATGTACACAATATCAAAGGTTTTGGACTTGGTCTGGCTTATGTCAAAGAGATCATTACGCTCCATCATGGAAGCATCGAAGTGGAAAGTGAGCTTAAAAAAGGGACCAATTTTATAGTTAAATTCCCTCTAGATTATGAATAATACAAGAATATTAGTGGTTGAAGATGATGTTAACCTGGGCCAGATCCTTGAGGAATATCTCAAATTAAAGGGATTTACGACCAACTTGGCCACTGATGGTGAGGCTGGTCTCACCGCTTTTTATGAGGGCCAATATGACCTGTGTTTACTGGATTTAATGATGCCAAAAAAGGATGGCTTTTCACTAGCCAAAGATATCAGAGCGGTCAATGCTGATATTCCTATCATTTTCTTGACGGCTAAATCTATGAAAGAAGATGTCTTAAAAGGGTTTCAGATAGGTGGCGATGATTACGTAACCAAACCGTTTAGTATGGAGGAATTACTGCTCAGAATTAATGCCATTTTACGACGATCCAGTTCTAAAAAATCAGCCGCCTTTCCAAAAGAATATGTAGTTGGAAATATTCGATACCATTATAACGAAAACACATTAATCATCGATCAGCATAATATCTCCCTAACTACCAAAGAAAACGAACTGATGAAATTGTTTTTGGAAAATCTAAATCAAACTGTTGATAGGACCTTAGCTCTCAAGCGTATTTGGAAAAATGATAGCTATTTCAATGCCAGAAGTATGGATGTATATATTGCCAAACTCCGCAAATATTTTCAATTAACAGATGCATTTAAAATCATTACGATTCATGGAGAAGGATTTAAATTGATTCAAGTCAATTCTGATAACTATTGACCTGTTATATTTGTATATTGTAGCTTAATCATTCGTCTCGAGCAACACATAAACTTATCCATAATGGAGATCATTCCTTCGATATTAATTCATAATGGCCAAACGGCGCGATTGATCAAAGGTGATTTTAAAAAGGAAAAAGTATATGACCTAAGCCCACTCGATCTGGCCAAACAATTTGAAAGTGCCGGCATACACAAACTACATTTAGTTGATTTGGATGGTGCTAAAAAGGGGCATATTGTGAATTACCCTACACTTGAGATGCTTGCGGGCCACACCTCCCTTAAAATAAATTTTACTGGGGGCTTGCATACCGATGGCGACGTCAACAAAGCCTTTGAATTTGGTGCAGACAGCATCACGGCCTCCACGATTTCTATTTATCGTCCAGAATTATTCAAAGCTTGGATGATTTCTCATGGGCGAGAGAAAATAATGTTGGGTGCAGATAGTTTAGATCGTCAAATTAGAGTGGGTGGTTGGCTAAAGAAAACCAAAGTTGATCTTTTCAAACATATCGCCTACTACTACGAAAGAGGACTCAAATACATCAAAACAACAGATATTTCTAGGGAAGCGCTGCTCAAAGGGCCTCCAATGGAGTTATATCAAGAACTCCTCGCCCAATTCCCAAACCTTCATGTTCTGGCCAAAGGGGGGGTGCGTGATCTCGCCGATATAAAGGAATTAAAAAAGATTGGTATACATAGCGTGATTTTCAGCAGTTCTTATTTCGAAGGTCGGATAACACTTCAAGAATTAAGCGATTTTATTGCTTCTGATCATTAATCTATACTGAGTCCCTCAAGCCCCTCTTGGCTTCTGTTTTCATATTTGTGCTTATAAATGAAATAAAATACAAAGTTGTATTTAATCAATGAACTGTAAGATGAGTCAGCAACATTCGCTTGACTTTTTTGCAGCTCTTTTTTCTCCTCATCGGATACTTCTTCGATCGGATCCTCATTTTTGGTTAGAGGGTCATTCCCGTAAACCTCTATCACTGGTTCATGGAAACTTTTGATTTCTTCGGTATAGGGGTTGGTCGCCTTTACTGAATGGGTTATTGCAAGCATTGAGCAAGCCATAATCCCAAAGCATTGATAAATTTTCATATCGGCGTTGATAAAATGTAACACAAATTAAACAATTTTCGTAATAGTTCATCAAATTGGTTCTCTTTTTTGTGTTGTTCTATAAATTTCAAAAGCGCTCGTTACATATCCGCCATAAAGCACTCACTCCAACATGAGAAAAAGCCCCTATCAGCGCTTCAAGAAGGCCTTTGACCGTTTGGTCAATCCTCTCATGTCTCTACCCTAGTTTGGAAATAAAAAAACCAATCATGAAAACCCATGACTAACCGGAACAGTTACGTAAATAAATTGCGCATGTGAATTCCCCAATAGATAAAGTTTATCCTATCAGTCCTTACGTGGGACTATGGCTGATTATTTAGTTCTGCTTTAAATCAATCATTTAAATGCAAAATCAAGCTAGGCACAATAAATGAGATCCATATTGCATTAAATTTAAAAACATTATGAGTCAAGGGAGACAGGAATTCAGTCTCCCACTAAACTGTTTAATGCTTAGGGGAACACAAAGGATAAAATAACCTAAAGGCAATTGAAAGCATTCCACTTGAGGTTGGAATCCAACGGGTCAAATTTAGGCTCCAATCATAAGGGTCGGAGCCCCTCCGTTCGAGATGTGATTGGCATCTGCTGCTACTGCTTGAAATTCGGGGGTTGATAATGCGGCGTTTAATGCTTATTGCGAATCAAATGGCATCACCCACATTTTGTAATAAGCAGGTTCTCCAAACGGTCCCGAAACAAAATCTGTCACCTCATAAGCCGTCACGTCAGCGGGTATATTCAATTTTTTATTTAAAAATAAAATGTGTTCATTATAATCTGAATTAAACTTTTTAATATCTTTTGGTTATGGATATAATACGACTAATTTCATGATGATTTTGTTAAGTTTAGCAATAAATGTAGAGTAAGACTTATTAGGATCGTTCAAAAAATATGATTAACAAAAACAAGTGCTTTTAAACATATCCGACTGCTAATAAAAAAAGAAGTTAATCACTTAACTGCTTTTTGAAGGGTGGAAGACCGGACTTGAACCGGCGACCTCCTGAACCACAATCAGGCGTTGTTTGCCTTCTTCGAAGGCTACTAACCACTGAGAATGAATTAGTTAGAAGTTACTTAAATATTAATGTTTAAGTAAACTGCCACAGTAATGTCAAATAATACACTTTCTTATCCCCAAGTACGCAAAGACAAACAAGGAAAATATTACATTGATTTTAATCTCAACAATAATCGATATAGGCTGTTTGGGGGTAAAATAATTGGTTCTTCTCTAATGATTAACTCATATCCCAAGCATCTAAGAAGAAAACAAGCATCGGTTTTATCTGAACAAGTTTATAAGTATTTGGTTGCCAATGATTATTCCTTTTCTAAAAAGTTAAATCAAATTGAAACCTTTGATCTGCTAATAAGTAATAAACTAAAAGAGCCATTATCTGTATCATATAAAAAAGCCTTAGCACATCTTGCAATCAATCTAAGAGAACAACTCTTATCCAAAGGGAATATCTCGAAACAGTTCCTAAACTCATTCCCACTGCGATATGAAAACAATACGAGTTACAACACTATAAGAAGGCATCTGAATGTACTCGTGAATCATCTTCATAATAATGGATTTGATATAGAAAAATCAACCATTAAATCTCGTAAACAAGAGGAGGTTTTACACAAGCCTATTGATAACATTGAAGAACTTCTTAATCAAGTTCATAAGTTCAATAAGAATTTGCATTTGTGTTGCGCCATTACTTACTGTTGT
>Ga0209091_10003138_pt1 | contig 13385 bp, 16 predicted proteins | sample ArcticOcean_MG_C_6_FD_187438 | JGI IMG/M metagenome (GOLD analysis project Ga0209091, IMG submission 187438) | Marine microbial communities from western Arctic Ocean - ArcticOcean_MG_CB8_128 (SPAdes) (version 2) | ecosystem: Environmental > Aquatic > Marine > Oceanic | place: Arctic Ocean...
CCTACCTCCTCTGTAATTTTGCAAGAAACAAATTACATGAGATTAGACACCCTTAAATGGAATGACCATACCTTCAAACAGCTAACCAAAGAAGCCAAGTTAATCTACTGCTTCTTGGAAGCACATTGCAGTACTGCTGGCTTTCTTCAAGCAGATGAATCGGACATCGCTAATGGCATTGGACTGGAGCGTAGATCTGGTCTTAATCCCTATGGTAATATGGTGATTCTCGCTATGAAAGAACTAAAAGATTCAGGCTTTATTGCACAAGGAGATCATAACTTTATTCTAGTCAAAGGAACGCATAAAAAGCGAGCGCATGGTAAGCTAAAAGTAAGTGATAAAGCTAAGGATTATTATAGAGTTGGAGTACTTAAATCTGGCATGCATACAGCCGTTCTGAAGGAGATTAATAGTACTTGTGAGTGTTTCTCTAAAGAGGTGATGTTGGAGGAGTTTGAGGCTTATTTTGAAGTGTTAGAAAGGGAAGTATTTCATAAGGTGTTTAGGTGAGGGTGATCCTTGATTTTTAATAAGGGCATAAAAGGAATGTCCATCGTTTAATTCGATAAAAAGTCTTGGTCAAGGACTTTTGAATTTGTGTATAAAACTCCTGGGGTGTGGTGTCTCAGGAGTTTTTTGTGGTTGTTTAAAAAAGGATTAAATTGGTCAACACTTTCAGCGGTAAAAACCTTCGACCTTTCAACATTGCATTATGAGAAAATATTTAATCCTACTCTTGTTATTTGCCTCTGTTATCGGTATTACTTTCTATTTCTTCCCCTCCTCACTATTGTACATGACTGAGGACCCCAAACCGACTACATCAATGCTAGGTGATTCAGTCATTAAAGCTGAAGTTAAAAAAGAGGTAAAAAAAGAAATAATACCTGAACCCGTCATTGAAGAAGTCATTGAACCTGAAGTTAAGACAGATCCCCCTGAACTGGAATCTGCACCAAAAGCAATTGGAGCGATATCCGAAATAAGTCAGCCATTGGATAAATATTATTTAATTTTGGCTAGTTTTTTAGACAATGACTTGGCATTCGATTATGCTGAAAAATTGATTTTATCGGGGTCAAATGTTATCATCATCCTGGATTTTCATGTCCGATATTTTACGAGGGTAGCTCTCCTCGAATATGAAACCCTTGACAAAGCGAATGTTGGACTAGATAAATATAAAGATGAATTCGATGAGCAGTTATGGGTATTAAAATATTGATCCTAAAGTGGTCAAGTCTTCTGTCAAAAGAAGAAGACTGTATACCGTCAGCAAAAAGTGAACTAATAAGGGTTAAATTATAAGAGAGTGTTTTAAACAGAGTAAACACTTAAATTTAACTACAATGGGAAAGAAGAGAAATGCAAAATCAAAATAAGATTTACTCCTTAATCAACCTAGTCGAGAAGCGATCCCCACTCCTATTCTCTAGCTTGTTAATATAAACTCCTTCACTTAGCGCAGTAACATCAATACGATTATCCGTAGACCTCATAATTCTTTTACCAGATAAGTTATATATCGTAGCTTCTTTGAATTCTGCCATCATGATATTGATGATGCCATCAGTTGGATTGGGATAGATCATCGCTATCTGTTGTTTATTAAATCTCTCATTTGATGAGATCAAGAGCGCAGTTCCTTTAGATATTTTGGAAGAAATTATCAACGATTATATTAATACATCGCTGATCAATAATCATGGCTCGTCTGAATATTAATGAACATTAATTTTATTCATTCTTAAATTCTATCAATACAGGTAACGCTTTATTGTCAAAATCAAATAATGCTTGATTTTCCCAAGGAGAAGCGTCTTGTGATTCATTTCCTTTCCAAGCGATTAATTCAGCTCCCCACTAACAAAACCCAATTCCATTTTCTACTTCTTTGGTTAATGCTTTGATTTCATTAATAAATTTTCTCTGACCTTCAGGTGTTGCTGGAAATTCGGGTAATATTAATTGCTCATCTGTACCAACGATATTGTTTGTCCAATCATTCCAATCAAGTGTAAAGGGGTAAGCTGTTTCAGCAATTAGGATTTTCTTTTGATGAGCGTTGCCTAAATACTGCATTTTAGCCTTAAGGTTATTTATGGACTTCCCATGCCAAATAGGATAATATGACAAACCAATAATATCATAATCAACAATACTCACTTGATCAAAAAACCAATCAGAGCCTTCAATACCAGCAAAATGTAAAATTATTTTAGTTTCAGATGAAGTAGTTCTAACGGCTACAATTGCAGTATCCAATAGTTCTCGAAACTGCTGAAAATTATTTAATATATGTCCATATGGATGAAGAAAACCTGAATTTATTTCATTACCAATCTGGATAAAATCAGGTTGTAATTCGGCCGCGATTTTTTCTGTGTAGTTATACACACTGTCTTTCAATTGCGTGAAATTGATTCCTTGCCATTGATTTGGAGATTCTTGATGACCAGGGTCGGCCCAGGTATCAGAATAATGTAGGGTTAACCAGGTTTTAAAACCATTAACCTTTAAGGTTTTAGAAAACTGTTTTACTTCATTAAATCCAGCATATTCATCACTTGGATCGACCATAAGCTTTAATCTGACTGTATTTACTCCATTATCTTTAAGTATTGTCAGTAAATCATTTTGATTCCCTTCCAAGTCATAGAATGTAGGGCTTAAATTGGCTATTTCAGGAAATCTTGAAATATCAACAGCAGAAATAAATGTTAAATTCCCATTTTCTTGAACAGGAACATTCAGATCATCCTTATTACAAGCAACAAAACTCAAAAAAGTTATTACAACCTGCAGTGCTCTGTTCATATCAAATTATGATTAGCGTTTCATAGCAATTTTCAGAACTTACGAAGCCAAAAGAGGTTATATTATTGTCTAATTCATCATATAAATCAATTGAAATAATCGAGTTATCAAGTAAAGTACTGATCATATAAAAATCAGATTCACCATTTACCCGATATACTGAATCACTAAAATATGATCCATTATTTGAAATAAATTCTGAGTAAGATATGTGAAACCCTGCATCGTAAACATACAACCCTATATCAGCATGCTTTATAATGACATATTTAAATTGACTTCCAGATGAATAATTTTGACTCCCATCAATGGATGATCCTCCAGTCGGACGAATCCTAATTCCCTCCCAATCACTTTTACTAGGAGATGATGCACTTGATTCAAAAATTATTTTTTTTGGAAGAAGTGCCTACTGCACTTAAAATACCTTCATTCTTTATATAAAACCCTGAATTAACTTTTACAGTTACCCCAGCCTCAATAGTTAATGTAACACCACTCGATACTAGAATATTTCCAGTAACTGTATATGGACCCCCTGATAGCCCCCAGGTAGTATTTGAACTGATAGTACCAGACACATCTGTCTGCCCCATCCCTAAAAAGGAACTAAACAATAAAAGACTAAGGCCGAGATATTTTAAATACTTCATGACTTACGGTTGCGTAGTTATTTCTTTACTCTTAATTTTTATCTATTTGATATTTAAAATTACGAAATAATAAACTTATCCAAAGAAATATTATGTGCATTACATTGCACACATTATTTTTCGCTCGGTTTATGCGCTCTCTAAGACCCTCATTGCTTCTACATCTGATGAATCATCCGTTTGATATTTTATAGGTTTCTCTTACTAAATAACGAGCTTAGCCCTCCTCAAATCTTTATACTCTATGTTCCTTTTCAATGAAATGGATGCATAGTATTTCATACACATCGACCTTATCATAGCTTAATGCCTCTTTATAGATTTAGTTAACCTCTCTGGAGAGATGAAACATATGGCTTGGTTTAGTGAGTAAGATTATGAGACGAGACTTTGGGGTTAATTATCATATTGAGCCATAACAGGAAATGGGAAACCCACCAAATACCACAGGGTACCCAATAAATACAAAATCAAAATAGGTTTTAACCTCTGACCAAAGACTTCACAAAACAACCCTTCCCCTACCTCCTCCATATCTTTGTAAGAAACAAATTATATGAAATTAGACACCATTAAATGGAACGACTACACCTTCAAACAGCTATCCAAAGAAGCCAAGTTAATCTACTGTTTTCTTGAAGCACATTGCAGTACTGCTGGCTTTCTTCAGGCAGATGAATCAGACATCGCTGATGGTATTGGACTGGAGCGTAGATCTGGTCTTAATCCCTTTGGTAATTTGGTAGTTCTCGCTATGGAAGAACTAGAAGGTACTGGCTTTATCGTACTAGGAGATTATGACTTTATCCTAGTCAAAGGAACGCATAAGAAGCGAGCGCATGGAAAGCTGAAAGTCAGTGATAAGACTAAGGATTATTACAGGGTTGGAGTACTCAAATCTGGCATGCATACAGCCGTTTTAAAGGAGATTAATAGTACTTGTGAGTGTTTCTCTAAAGAGGTCATTGGAGGAGTTTGAGACTTATTTTGAGGTGTTAGAAAGGAAGTATTTCATCAAGTGTTAAGGTGAAGTTAAGTCTATGAAGAAATTTTATTTAAATTTCCTGCTTAAATTTTTACTAACTGGATAAATCAAAAAAATGAAAAATACAATTAATCAAGTAAAGTCAGTTTTACTTCTATCATCCTTGTTATTTGCCATTGTCATGTTAGTACCAAGTTGTCAACAGAAGCAAAAACAACAAATTATTGAAACAGAAAAGCCTGAATATTTTTTGCTTCGACCAGAGATCGAAAAAGCTTTTGGATATTCGCATGCCATCAAGATTGGCAGTGACATTAAAATTTCTGGTGCTGTAAGTATGGATGATGAGGGAAATCCAACTGCGATTGGTGATCTTGAAACGCAAATGAAAAATTGTTATGCCGATTTAGAAAAAATATTAAAACATTACGACTGTACATTCGATGATGTGGTAGTAGAAAATATTTTTACAACCAATATGCCATTATTTCTTGAAAATTCAGCCTATAGAAGTAAAATTTATACTAACAAATTTCCTACTGGTTCTTGGCTTGGGGTCAAAGAATTGGCATTACCAGGTTTGATGATCGAAATTGAATTAGAGGTTCATAAAAATTAAAAAAAAATAGCGTTTTAGATCACATTAAAACTCCTGGATTATGATGGTTCCAGGAGTTCTTTTAATGAGGGATTAAGCTTATTTTCAACGTTTGTTAAAACGGTGAATCGTATTTGAATAATAACTTTTTACGAGCTTTACATTTCCCCGCTCCGCTAAAAATTCTTTAAACGCTTTTGTTTTTTGAATCTCTCTTTCAATGAGAATAATATCATTTAAATCTGACCCCTTCAACGAGGTAGTATGAGTACCCCCAAGACCTCCCATATCAATAGAGGTTAACGATACAATTCTCCAGTCCAAAATATCACCTATTGATTTTGTAAACTTATCATAAGCTTTTAAAAATTGTTCGGGATCTTCAGGAATAATTTCCCAATATTTAGAAGATTTACTTTTTTCCCAATCACCCTCTTCCCTCCATCTAAGACTAGTCATGACCATTGAGCCCCCACCGCTATTAAGGTGAAGTTGTTGTTTGCTCCGATAAGCTTCCCATTCAGCATCCGATTTTTTAACTTTTGACCCCCAATTTGCAGGGTCTCCAGCAAAAATAATTCTGTGTGATACATCATCTAAGAAACTAACTGATTGTAGCACCGCTACCCCAGAGTTTCTTTCAACATCATGGTAATCAGCAAAATTTCTAGCTACATCAGATGCATGTCCCATTTTAACATCTAAGTCATATACACGTATACTATTTTGGGCATACACCCCCATTGTGAATGAAAATGAAATTATTAATAATAAATATATTTTTTTCATGGTTGAAATTTTTAGATTTAACAAAAAAATCAATTTAATAATAAAATAAAAAAAATCAAACTATTTTAACTTCTTAAGCTTCACACTCAAGATCATCATTGGAGCAGCTCCCTCCTATGCATTATAACTTGAGTCGATGTATCCCTAAAATTCATATCGACAAACACATGACCAGTTGAATCCACTGATACGCACCTACAGAGAATTTGTACTTTTTATTTTTATACAGCCTCTTGACTTGTGCGTAGCTCAAATCCATTACACAAAATTAAATTGGACTAGAGCAATACCTTCGGATGAGAAGAAATCGCTGAGGATAGTTTCCGCTAGTTTGAAGGGGAACTAAAACATTACATTTAATGTCATTTAATTATATGTTATTAAATATTATCATTACGCTTAAATTATCTAATCAGAATCTATGAAAAACATCAAATACCTTCTCTTCTTAAGTATTCTTTGTTCACTTGTATTGTTCACCAATTGTGGTGATAGTGATGATCCCGTTGTGGATGATAATATCGATGATGGTTCTACCACAGTACTAGATGGTGATGGTGATGGTGTTGCAGATAATGATGATACTTGTGCTGACACCCCTAGTGGTGAAACAGTAGACAGTAATGGCTGTTCCGATTCTCAAAAAGATGCGGATGAAGATGGGGTAACAGATGATTTAGATACTTGTGCAGATACCCCTAGTGATGAAACTGCAGACAGTAGTGGTTGTTCCAATTCTCAAAAAGACACAGATGGAGACGGAGTAACGGATGATAAAGATACTTGCGCTGATACTGCTGAAGGTGCAGAAGTAGACGAGAATGGATGTGTTATAACTATTGATGATAGTTCTTCAAGTACATTTAATATAAATGTTACTGCAAATAGTAGTTCCAATTATTCCTTAGCTGGAACAGATCGCAATGGAGATGTATCAGGAAATGATCCTGAGCTAACTTTTAAGGTTGGAGACGTAATTAATTTTAGTGTGAATGCTTCTGGACATCCTTTTTATTTGAAAACTACGGCAGGGACTGGTGTAGATAATGGCATCAGTGGAGTGACCAATAATGGCACCACCGATGATACTGCAAGCTGGACCCCTACTACAGCAGGAACGTATTATTACCAATGCTCACTTCACGGGGGAATGGTTGGTACAATTATTATTGAATAAATACCTAGTTGAGAAATAGGTACTCCCTGGAATAAAGAAGGAGTAAAATCATACTTTATATGACCTCGCTATTTTACTTAAAGATGAACAGGAATTTTATCAAAAATATATAAAAAGATCAGCTTGATATTTGAAAATGAGCTAAATTCAATGAATTATTTAGACTGATTTTATACTTTTTTTTTTAAAATAAGCTCTCCTAAATTAATAAGCCACTTTCTTACCCTTAAAATCATTTCTTCCAACGTGGTCTTTGGCATCTTTGTAGAAGGGGAATGAAACCTTATCCGAAGAGCCCATATAAGCCTCTTTAAAGCATTCTCTTTCCTGCTAAAGTATTATATGATTCTATGGTGATACGTCTTTAAAATAGCTTTAAAGCTTATTTACGGAAAGGTTGTATTAGCCCTTCTAATTTGCTTATTTATGGATAAAAGAATAGCTACTAGCTAGGATTAAGAAGTTCTTTATAGGCTTTCTATTTTTAGGTATTCTTTAATTCAAATACATCAAAAAATTCTTGGTAAGGGTTGCGGAATGTAGAAAGACTATCTTTTATATAGGAGTAGAGACTAAACAAGTTTAGGGTAGCAATTGAGTCAATCGCTTTTTATTGGGTGGGGTGGGATGAACTAGCCAACCCTTATATAAAGGTGTTAGGCTATCGCAATTCAAAACGCGTTCAATTTTTATTTTCTTATGACATTCTTTAAAAAACTTAATTAGTTAACCCTTTGTTATCTTATTTATAGAGTTGAAGACCATTTAAAGGGTGTTTCTATTGAATCGGTAGAAAAAGAGGGATAAAAACCCATTTCAAACGTACATATTTGACCCACTCCATCACAGGTTTGCAATCCCACATACGCAGGACCCGAGCCAGCTGCCAAATAACCCCATACTTTTAACACTACAGTTTTTTTCATTTTTTAGAGGGGCTAGAGTACTTTCGTAAAATGAATCTTGAGGTACAAAATCAAAAACCGAAGTAGGAGAGTATCCAATGCATTTCACTACTTGCGTGTACTTATAGAAAACAAAAATAAATACGTTCAAATAGATGATGAGGCTCCACAGGAAGCGAATGAGGAGATGCAGATACTATTGGAATCATATAAGTTAGTTAAAAAAATAACCCACCATAATCCAATTGAGGTTAGTAATACTGTTATGACTGTTTCTTGGAATGATGAGGATGATCCATTTGAATTAAAGATGAGGAACATCCAAACCTTTAAAAATGCGTTTAAATTGTTTCCAAGACTTGCCAAAGCACTAGGAAGATATAGATGATTTTAAAGCAACTATTTATGAAATTAAACGTCTACAAATAAAAATAATTATGAAAAAAATATTTCTTATCCTTTTTGCACTTTTATTAATGGCTTTACAATGTGAAGAGGATCCTATTTATGAAAATATATATAAGATTCAAAATAATTCTAGTTACGATTTAATCTTCATCACGGAAGAAGAAGTGATTATTGAAAGTTATACAGAATATAATATTGTACAAGTTTCAGATTCATATTCCCTTATACCTCCTTCAGAAAACATTGTTTTTAATGAAATTACGCTCTACCGTGAAGATAGTAATGGAAATCGGTTTGTAATATATGAGCAAGAACCAATTTTAGATGAATTTTGGACGCTTGATACATCAGCCGGTTATGGAATTGAATACCCAAACTATAATATTTGGGTAGTATTAATTACAGATGAAATACTAAATTGAATTACATAATACTTGATTACCAACTTTAATAGTAGGGCTTAGATAGGGAATAATAATTCCTTACTTTAGTCTTATGGCAAAATTAAAGAAAGCATTTAAATGGCTGGGTAGCAATTTCGGTGGCACCCTAATGTGGTTTTGGTATCCAATTCTAACGCTTCAGGGTAACACTAATATAGAGAACCTAGATGAATGGGATTATATTTGGACAATATTCATTTGCTTTTTTTTGGCTGCTGTGTTCGTCTATGAGATAGTCGAGTATCGTAAAAAGCAAAAGGTGAGGAAGATGTATTAATTAAACATCATTCTCAGCAAGGAGCTTCAGAGTATCCACCAGATTTGCATAATCCTCCTTTGATTCAAACTTAATATTATCCGAAACATAGGTTTCAATTTGGAGCATTAATGCCTTGTGTCCCTTAAATGAAGTATCAGCATTGTGCTTTCTCCTAAATTCATCAACAACAAACTCATCAAAGAACTTTGAATAGTGACTAAAAAGCTTTGAGCCACCAGTATGCTTTAATTCAATTTGATTATTTAGTTTATTCATGTATTACATTAGAGCGTAATAAGATAAAAAGGGCATCATTCATTGTAAGCTCTTTTCAATTATAAGAATAGTAATTTAGCTATTGTGTGAACCATCACAGTTACCATTGACATCTTTGGTCTTTCCGCAGCTACATTTTTTAATATTTGACATTTTCGCTCAATTAGATGAATCCCCATAACACCCATAAACTATTGAATAGTTCAAATCAAAAATCATTATAAGCTCTTTTCACCGTATGGTAGTTTCTTTCTATTTCCATCGGAGACCTCTCTTTTCTTGGGATCTTGCCAAGTCTTATTAGCTATAATCTTTTTCATAATATGATAAAAGGGTTTTTAATAAGTAGAATAAAATACCTTTCTTTGTTCAACTAAAAGGTTAAGTTAATTGAAGTACAGAATAGACCTAAAGATATCAAGCAGTAATGATTGGATCAACGCTGTTATTGGTGATTTTGATACGTTTTTAACGGATCACGCCAATTGTGAGCGGAAAGCATCAGCCATGGCTATGAGTTTTGTTGCCAAATACCCGAATAGGAAAGAAATTTTAGGCGAACTGATAGACATTGGTATTGAAGAGCTAGCACATTTTAAAGAGGTACATCAAATTATGGAATCTCGGGGCATTATGTTACCGCATGAGATTGGCCAAGATTTTTATGTCAAACGATTGATTGAAGGTTGCAGAAGTGGTCGTGAAGAGCGATTTATGGATCGATTGTTATTGGCTTCTTTGGTAGAAACCAGAGGGGCTGAACGATTTAAATTGGTATACGAAAATATAAATGAAGCAGATTTAAAATCCTTTTATCACAAGCTTTGGGCTTCAGAGGCTCGTCATGGTGAGGTTTTTGTTCGGATGTGTTTAAACTATTTTGACGAAAAGAGCGTCTATAAGAGACTAGGTGAAATGACAGATATTGAAGCTGAAATTTTACATTCTTTACCGATTAAGGCAGCTTTGCATTGAGATAATGAATTTTTTTGTTAATGATAATTTGATTGAACCAGGGCCTGGAGATTTATTAATTTCACAACCTTACTTGCCCGATCCAAACTTCGAAAGAACCGTTGTTTTGATTTGTGAGCATGATGAGAAAGGTACGGTCGGCTTTGTGCTCAATCGAAGATCCAATAGCGTTTTTAGTGATGTAATTGTCGAGGCGGCTCATTTTGATGCTCCATTGTATGTGGGCGGCCCAGTGCAACATGATACTTTGCACTTTGTGCATAAGGATGTGCTTGAAATGGAATCAGGTCAATCTCTTGGAGAACGATTGGTTTGGGGCGGGGATTTCAATCGTTTATTAACTCGCATAGATACCCATCAAATAGATGAAAAAAATTACCGATTTTTTGTGGGTTATTCGGGGTGGTCACCCGGACAATTAATGGAAGAATTGAAAACTAAATCTTGGATTGTTCATCAAAATAAGGATGAAAACCTCATTTTTGATTTTTCATCTCAAGATTTGTGGAAGAAAGTTTTAAGAGAAATGGGGGGAAAGTATAGGTTAATTTCGAATTATCCTGTCGATCCCAGATTAAATTAAGTGTAGATGCTTAAGTTTAAGTAAGATTAGGTTTGTGACTAGAAGATATGGATAAGGAGAAGCCATTGCCGGAGAAAAAAGCTGAAAAGCAATTCACGGAAAGCGTTCAGCGAGATGCTGAATTATCAGGAGAAGATATGAAGGATACTAAAAACAAAGAATTACTTGAAAAGGCTTCGGATACTTCCAAAGTTCAAGAGCCTAAAAAAGTAGCTAACAAGAAAAAAAAGATTGATCAAGATGAAACGTTGGAGTCATTGGATGAAAAGTCTACAGTAAAGCCAGTAGTATCCGTACCTCCCACGAAGGCGGCTCAAGGAGTAGCTACGGCAGAGAGCGAAGAAGAGGGAGAACTTGCGTCTACCACTCCAGTTGAAAATGAGCCATCATTAAAAACAGACGTGGAAGGTACCAAAGGACAAGAAAAGGAAATAGCTAGTCCAAAATTAGCGCCTCCTGAAACGACGGTCATTGAGGATTTTACTCAATTTCCCAAAGAGAAATTAGTGGCGCATATAGCGGGTCTTCAAAAAGATACAGACCTTAAAAAAATGGCTAAAAGTCTTCGAAACTTAAAAGCGAGATTTGATGAGCTTTTTGAGGAATCAAAAGCTCTTGCCTTAGGTGTTTTTCTTAAAGAAGAAGGAGCTGAGGCAGATGATTTCTTTTACAAGGGAGATGAAATAGATCAAAAATTTGAATCCATATATCATGATTTAAACAAAAGAAAGAATCAGCATTATTCTCAGATTCAGGATCAAAGAGAGGAGAATTTTAAAAAGAAAAATCTGATTTTAGATCAATTGCGGGACATCAGTAACAATAATTTTGATATTGACATTAAAGTTGTGAAAGGGTTGCAGCAGTCCTGGCAAGATATAGGTCCAGTTCCAGGGAATCAGCACAAACTTCTTTGGGCAAATTACAATGCCTTGCTAGATCGTTTTTACGATTCTCGAAGTATCTATTTTGAATTGAAAGATTTAGATCGAAAGAAAAATTTAATGGCCAAAACAGAGTTGTGTGAAAAGGCAGAAAAGCTTTCCTCTAAAGAGAACTCTAATGCTGCCATTAAAGAGCTCAATGAACTCCATGAGGAATATAAAAAAGTGGGACCTGTACCCAGGGATGAACAAGAAAATCTTTGGCAAAGGTTTAAGCTGGCTTCAGATAAGGTTTATGAGAAGAGAAAGGAGTTTATAGAAAGTTTTAAGAGTGTGCTCCTTGAAAATTTCGAGAAAAAAAAGGCCATCATTTCAGAAGTTCAGAAGTATGAGGATTTTGATTCTGAAAAAATCACCGATTGGAATAAGGCTGCAACGACATTAATGAACTTCCAAAAAGATTGGGAAGCGATTGGGGAGATGCCCCGCGAAAAATCAAAGGAGGCCAATAAGTTATTTTGGGGAGCATTTAAAAAATTCTTTTCGAAAAAACGTGCCTTTATTCAAGCATTTGAGTCAAAAAAAGATGCGAATTTGATTACTAAAAGGAACCTGATTGAACAAGCACAGTCCTTAGTTGATTCTGATGAGGATGGCGTTAAAATTTCGGAAGGATTGAAATTACTGCAGCAAAATTGGCGTGAGATAGGTCCTGTGCATAATAAATACAGGAATAATATTTATGATCAATTTAAGGGAATTTGTGATGCATTTTTTGATGAAAAAAGGTCAGCATATAAAATTCAAAACGAAGATTTTGAGGAAAATTTAAATAAGAAAAAAGCACTAATCGAACAATTAGGAGCATTAGCCAAATCTTCAAAAATTGATTTTGATGAAATTTTTATTTTAGTAGATGCTTATATGGCCATTGGCTTTGTGCCAAGAAATGATATTAAAAAAATAAATGGGCTTTATGATGAAACCATAAAGTCATTGATAACCGCCGAGGGCATATCTGAGGGTGAACGCAATGAAATTAAGATACAGCTCGAGATGTCTAAATTGAAAACAGGATCTCAATCTCATTTCAAATTGAATCAAAAAGAGGGTCAAATAAAGAAGAAAATATCATCTTTAGAAAACGATATTAATATTTGGAAAACCAATATTGATTTTTTTGCTTCATCAAAGAATGCCGACAAATTAAAATTAGAATTTAATCAGAAAATTGAATCGGCTGAGAAAGAAGTTAGAGCACTTAAGGAGCAACTATTCATTTTGAGAGAAGCTTAAAAAAATCGAGTAAAGTTTGCAATAATAACTAGCTAGATTACATTTGCTCTTGCATTGAAAGAATGTAGAGTATAAGCCTCCTTAGCTCAGTTGGCCAGAGCAGCGCACTTGTAATGCGCGGGTCGTTGGTTCGAATCCGACAGGAGGCTCAAAAGTCGTTATTTTATAGCGACTTTTTTTATTAGTCACCCGCAATGGAGCCCTAGGAACCTTCCTTCTCAAAACCAGTCATTTTTTGGCTAGCTGTTTCTTTCATGTTTGTTATGTGTCTTTCTTGTAAAGAGGGCAACCCAGCCTTTCATAAATATTACTTTTACTATTCAAGCTTTTCAAC
>Ga0209091_10003140_pt1 | contig 13382 bp, 8 predicted proteins | sample ArcticOcean_MG_C_6_FD_187438 | JGI IMG/M metagenome (GOLD analysis project Ga0209091, IMG submission 187438) | Marine microbial communities from western Arctic Ocean - ArcticOcean_MG_CB8_128 (SPAdes) (version 2) | ecosystem: Environmental > Aquatic > Marine > Oceanic | place: Arctic Ocean...
ATTTAGCTGATTTAACATTAAAAATGGGTAACGATGAAGTTTTTGCTGTAACCAAAGGCTTGCCAATGGGTACTTCATTTGAACTTTCAACGCTGGTTTACCTTGAAGCTATTATAGGTGAGATTGTCTTTGATAAAGACCTTACAGAAGAGGCTATGAGAGCTATTCACGCTAATCTTGAGTAGTTATTTAATTGAATTTTATAAAAAAAGACACTCAGGTGTCTTTTTTTTCTTATATAAAAAATGATTTTTGATGGATAATAATTTCATGCTAATTAAAAAAATTCCTTACAATCTTGATACCACAGCATACTACGAACAAATCCGGCACTTAGATTGGCCTGTTTTTTTCGATAGCTGTTATCAAGCTGACAGAAAAAAAAGCCCCTATGCGCGCTATGACATAATTTCAGCAGACCCTTTTATCAAAATTTATTCAGATTCTAATCATATTAATATTCATGAAAAAAACAAGAGCTTTACCTCAGAGGAAGATGGCTTAAAGATAGTAGAAAAATATATTAATCAATACTCAAAACCACATTCCGAGATACCATTTATTGGGGGAGCAATAGGTTATTGCTCCTACGAAATGATGTCTAGGGTGAAAAGTAACTCAGTGTTACCAAAACTCTCGATGGGCATTTATGACTGGGCGCTAATAATTGATCACTTTCTTCAGGAAGCCTATTTAGTTACAACTAATGCTGATAAAGATACAAGTAAAAATTGGCCCACTTATATTAAATTATTGAGCAGATTAAAAATTAATAAAAGAAATGATTTCAATATAAAAAGTGACATTGTTGATAATTTATCCTTTGAAGCATACCGTAAAAAATTTATGTCTGTGATGGAATTTTTAAAAGAGGGTGATTGTTATCAAATTAATTTATCTAAACAATATAAAGTTTTAGTTCACGGAGATAGCTGGCAATTTTATAAGGTCTTTAGAAATTTAAATAAATCAAGATATATGGCTTTTTTAGATTTTAATGAATTTGAAATTTTATCAGGTTCACCAGAGAGATTTATTGAGGTCAGAGATAATGATGTTGTCACTAGACCAATAAAAGGAACAAAGGGAAGAGATAAAGATCCGCGCCAGGATAAAAAAAATGCTGAGGCACTTAAAAAATCAATCAAAGATCAATCAGAGAATCTAATGATAGTAGATCTTTTAAGAAATGATCTAAGTAAAAATTGCGATATCGGTTCAATTAAAGTGAGTGAATTATTTGAATTAGAATCCTATCCTAACGTACATCATTTGGTTAGTACTATTTCAGGTAAGCTTAAAACTGAGTCAAGCATGATTAAACTTTTTTCAGATTCTTTCCCGGGCGGTTCTATTACAGGAGCACCAAAAATAAGAGCGATGGAAATTATAAAAGAACTCGAGGAGCATAATAGGGAGCTTTACTGCGGTTCTGTGGTTTATTTTAGCTTTAATCGATCTATGGATAGTAATATAGCAATTAGAAGCTTATTTCGTAAAGAAGATGAATTATTTTTTTATTCTGGTGGTGCACTAACAATTGCATCAAATGATCATGATGAATATCAAGAAATTGAAGATAAGGTAGGTAATATAAAAAAAACTATTAATTTTTTTAAAGGGACACAAAAATGATAGAAATTTCAGATGAACTAGAGAAAAAACTCAAAGAGGAGCTCTTAAATTGGAGCTTGTCAGACGATGGAATTCAACGTTGGATATCAAGAGATGTTTCAACTAATATAGGGAAGGTAGTTAATGATATATGGGATCTTGCAGAAGATGCTAATCATCATCCAGATATTATGGTTGGATACAAAGGCATTTCAGTGAAGCTTTTGACACATGATAAAAATGCAATAACAAATAAAGATATTGATCTTGCCCATAAAATTGAAAACTTAATTCTATCTCTGAATTAATTTCTTAAATGAGCCGTAATTTAAGAGTATGGTTGGGAGTATAAGAAGATTGAGGATAGTTGAAGTAAATAAGCCTCCTATAATTATCATAGCCATCGGCCCTTCTATTTCCTTTCCTGGTTGATCAGAACCGAAAGCAATTGGCGTTAATGCTAAACCTGCAACAAGTGCTGTCATTAAAATTGAAGGCAGCCTTTCTTTAGCCCCACGGATACATGTTTCGGTATTCCAAATACAATTTTCTTCATTAATTAAAAATTGATAATGTGATATCAGCATAATTGTATTTCGTAAAGTAATTCCAAAGAGTGTTACAAACCCAACAAGTGATCCAATGGAAATCCATCCTCCTGTAAAAGAAGCAGCTAACACACCACCAATTAATGCAAAGGGAAGATTTAGGACTGTTAGGCATAAGTTAGTAAAAGAACCAAATGCGATATAAAGTAAAAGAAGCACAACGCCACCAGCCAACAGAGATTGTGTGATAAGTTCATTTCTAGCTTGCATATTCTCTTGAGCTGATCCTGTAATTTTATAATAGTTACCATCATTAAGCTTTAATTCTTTTAATTTCTCATTCAGGCTTTTAGTGAACATATCTATGTCAACGCCATCTATATTAGCTGTTACTGTTTGAACTCTCTTACCATTTTGATGAAGAATTTTTGATCTTCCGTTTTTCTGTGTAATGTCTGCTATTTCAGACAGCCGTATAATTTGATTTTGAGCATTCATGATGGGTAATTCTCTTATATCCAGTATGTCATCTCTTGATTCCTTGTTGAGGGTTACAGCAACTGTTGTGGGGATAATTCCATTATAAATTTTTGTTACAGGATAATTATCATAAGCAGCTCTTATAAACTTTAAAACATCTGCTTTGTTAATTCCAAGAGAACTCATTTTCTCTGACCTAAGCTTTATGAATACCTCGGGTGAGCCTGGTGGTGATTGCAGTGTAATATCTTTAATTCCATCAATAGAATTCAGTGTTGAACTTATTAGCGCAGAGTCTCTATCAATTAAATCTAGATTATCTCCAAACAAGTTTATAACTACGGATGCATTATATCCAGAAATGGTCTCTTCAATTCTTTCTGTAAGAAAAGTATTAATTGCAAAGTTAACTCCCACAAAACCAGACTCAAATTCATGGTTGTCGTCTCCATGCAGAGTAGATTTTATTTTCTCCAAAATCTCATCTTGCTCTGGGCCACCCAATCCTTCATCTAGCTCAATTTCAAATTCACTATAATGTGTACCGAATGTATCCGCACCCAAGGGTGATCTCCCTACCCATTGAGCAATTGATTTTATACCTTCAATTGTTTCTAATTTTTTAGTTACAAGATTACCCACTCTTATTGATTCTTGCTCAGAGGTCCCAGGAAATGAAGTCATATGCATAATAAAATGACCCTCGTGAAGGGGTGGGATAAATTGTGTTTTAAGGAATGGTAAAAAAGATAGTCCGATTGCAATAACAAGTAAAGACGACAAAATGATTAACTTAGATTGTTTTTCAATTCCTAATAAAACAATCTCATATTTATTTTTTAGGAATTTAACAACTGGTGAGTCCTCTGTCTTTATATCTGAATAACCAATCATTAAATAACATAGAGCGGGAGTGATGGTGAGGGCAACAAATAGTGATGCTGTTATTGATGAAATATATGCTATTGCTAGGGGCCCGAAGAGCTTTCCAGCTACTCCAGAAAGTGATAATAATGGAAGAAAAACAAGGACAATTATTACTGTTGCAAACACAACAGATTTTCTTACCTCCATTGAAGAGTTAAATACCACTTGATAAAGTGGGAGAGGTTGTTTTTTTAGTTTATTTTGCCGCATCCTTCTAAATATATTTTCAACATCAATAATTGCATCATCAACCACTTCACCTAATGCAATTGCCAAACCACTAATAACCATTACATTAAGTCCAAAATTGAAATAGCTCATAACTGAGATTGCAGATAGTAATGATAAAGGTATTGCAACGGCTGAGATAAAAGCTGTCTTAAAATTAAATAGGAAGAGGTAAAGAATAGAGATAACAAAAAATGCACCAATGATAATATCAACTCTCAATCCTTTGATAGATGCATCAATAAAATTTGATGGCTTAAATAGGTCTGGAATAATTTCAATATTTTGATTATTTAACAAAGGTTCAATTAACTTAAGAGAACTTTCTAATTCTTGGGTTAGTTTGTATGAATCAGAATTCAATTGCCCCTGGACTGATAAATAGACTCCAGGATTTCCATTAATTGAGGCAGCACTAATTGATGGCTCAAAGCTTTCTTTAACGATTGCAACATCTCTAATTTTAATTACACTATTATTAATAGTTTTAATTGGGGCAATTTCAATTTCCATTATTGTCTTTGATTGACCGTCTGTATTTATTATTAATCTTTGATTAGCATTTTCGATAAAACCCCCACCCATAACGAGCGTTGAATTTTCAACTGCTTTGATAATTTCACCTATTGAAATATTATATTGATAAAGTTTTTCGGGGATAATTTCTATATGAATCTGTTTAACCTTTCCTCCAAACCTATTGACATCAGCTACACCAGAAACTGACATCAACTGGGGTATTATGAGTGTTTCAGCAACTGTTCTCAGTTCTGTCAATGTTTTATAGTCTGAGTAAATACCAATTCCGAGAACGCTCGAAGCTGAGGAGGTGAGGGGAGCAATGGTTGGAATAATTCCGATTGGCATCGTTCTAGTTAATTTTGAAAGACTTTCTGAGACAGCTTGTCTATTTTTGTGAATGTCGGTATTTTCTTCAAAGACTACTGTAACAACAGATAGCCCAGGAATAGATTGTGATCGCGTTTGTTTAATGCCAATCGTTCCTGATATAGCCTGCTCTATTGGTTTAGATATGAGCGTTTCAACCAAATTTGAAGAGAAGCCAGGAGCTTCTGTCTGAATTATAACTTGTGTTGGTGAGAATTCTGGAAAAACATTAAGAGGGCTATGTTTTATCTGATTAATTCCATAGGCTATGATAATTAAAGCTAGACCAATGATGACGCCGGGATGGCGTATAGAAAAACGAATAATTGACCCCATCCTACAATCTAATCCTCGTTTTCATTTTTAATCTGATACTTAAATTCCTCTGAGAGAAGTAATTGAGCACCATTTGTCACAATCTCATCATCCATTTTAATTTTTCCTTCAGGAACAATCCATCCATTTTCAGAGCCATTTTCAGCTTCACGCATACCTTGAAGTGAACGTCTTTCAAAATTACCATTCGACTTAATTCGGATATAAGCCCAGGGCTGTCCATTACTCCATATAACTGAGGCATTTGGAACAAGAAGATAATTTTGCTGATAATTAGATTGTGAAACATAAGCGGAAATTCTTTCACCAATTGTTAATTTATTACTTTTTGTGTAGTAAAAAAAATTTTTGCCTACGATTGAGGGATTTACCATAGGGGAGTATGAAAGAAAGTTTGCTTCTATCTCCGATGAACTTGAGATAGAAGGTATTATCACAATACTTTCTGGTGGCAATTCTTCTCGATTACCTTGAGAGACCGATAAACTAATCAGTTGGTTTTTATTTTTTAAGATTCGATTTAATAGATCGTTCTTATTTTTAACAGCACTTACAAAAAAAGCACCCCATTCCTGCTTAATATTACTTAAAATGCTATTTTTTTCATATTCATATATATTTTTCTGATTTTCTAAATCGCTTACCTCAATTTCTTTTTTACTAATTGTAAGGTCCGATACATTTTTGTTATCTTCATTGAGAGCTTTTAGAGCTTCTAGATGTTTCTTTTCTATTTTAATTTTATTTTTTAATTTATTAGTTAGATGATTTACTCTTGCAAGGTTTGTCCTTTTACTAACTAAGGGGGCCATATTTTGAACTATTCCATAATTTAGTTTTTTTTGATTCGTTTGAGTTTGTTTAAGTTTTTCATACTGGATATTGCTATTTTTTTCGACCGAAGTTGGCAGTTGAATCTGCTTAATACCATCAATCACTGTCGTGTAGTCGATAACAATCTCTACTTCGGATTCCCCTCCATCAGATTGAAGTCCGATAATATTTTTGTTACCCAATAAAACTATTACCCAAATTAAAATTATTATTATTATTATTTGTGCAACTATAACAATTGTTGTTTTATTTTTCATAGGCCATAATTAAATGATGTGGGAAATAATTGGTCTTGAAGAACATCTTCAGCAACAACGCCTAGCTGAATCAAGGCTTGGGTTGCTCGATACACTTCTAAATCAATATCAAGCAAACTAAACATTTCTTTTTCAAGCTCCATTCTGTCAATCTGTCCTTGACTGAATCTCTCTTGTAACTGACTAATAAGCAAGTTTTTTGAAGCTAAAGATTTTTTTGCTGCTAGCTCATGCTCTTTGTTTTTCTGTATTGACAAAGAAAGCTCCTCCACCTGGTTATTAACTTCAAGCTCAAAATCCTTTACTTTACTTGCTTCAAGCTCCCTAAATAATGTTGCACGATTAATATAAGCCTTATTTCTTTCTGGAGTCATTAAAAGTGTTTGAATGCCAAGCCCCCAAACATTATATCCAAAGTCATAGATATAGGCAGGTGTAAATGTCATATCAGGATATTGTTTTGCAATTTCTAGTTTAAGGTTTGCCTCAGCAATTGCATAATTCGCCAATTTTTGTCGTAAATCAATCCTATTTTGTAGAGCAATTGAATGCATTTTGGTTTGGTCGATATCGGTAAAATATTTTAAAAGGCTTGAGGTTAATTTATCCTTTGTTTTTTTGATATTAATGGCTACTAAATTAAATTGTTCGAGGCTAAGCCCAACAAGAGTAGACATTTTTTTTGTAATATTTAATTGTAAATTTTGATACTTAACTAGTTCTTTTTGAATTGAGTTGAATTTAATTTTTTCACGCATAACATCAACTTTAGAGGCGATACCATAATTTAGCCTTTTTTGAATCATATGAACAATAGATTGCTGGAGACGGATTTTATTTTTTAGTATTTGAATTAAATCTTGATTATTTATATATTCAGTCAAATTTATAATAAGAGCCCTTCTTAGCTTCCAATGGATTAGTTCTTTATCAAGCAATGCCAACTGAGTTTTGTTAAATGCGAGCTCATACCTTATTAATCTTTTATTGGCGGTTTCATAGGTGAATGTATAGCCAAATTTAAAAAAGTTTTCGCTTGGATCACCAACATCACCTCTTTCATATAAAGCTCCAATTGAAGATAAAGGCCTGAGGGAAGCAATTTTTTCATTACCTTCTATATATTTCAACTCTAAATCAGCTGTCTTTAACTGAAGATTAAAATATTTTTGGGTAATTAAAAGCTCATCAATACCCCAGCTTTTGAATGGAATATTAGCTTCATTAAAGTTATTTTCTTTTAAATAAGCTAGGAAATCTGAATCATTAAAGTTTGATTGTTTGTTTTTCCGATGAACTTCATTTATGTCAATAGGTTTTTCTTTGTAATTGATAAAGCTACATGAGGTTAAAAAAAATACAAACAAGACTAGTAATTTTTTTTTAAAAAGTGATGTAATCTCGATATTCATTTTTTTTAAATTAAATTTTGAGCGAAAATTGGTATTGAACAATTTTAAAGTAAATTTTCAACAACTACCAAGTAATAATTTAGATTGAATTTTTCGGTACCAATTATGACTAAACTGATATAATACGCGCTTATTATAGATACACATCACTAGAACAAGCGAGAGTGGCGGAATTGGTAGACGCACTGGTTTTAGGTACCAGCGCCGCAAGGCGTGAGAGTTCGAGTCTCTCCTTTCGCACCAATTTTTAGGAATTTATTAATGGCCGAAGCATTAGAAAAAATAAGCAACATTGAAAGAAGAATCAAGGTCACCGTGCCTGTTGCACCCTTACAAGACCAAATCAACCTACGTTTTCAGCAACTTACTAAAACAGCGCGTGTCCATGGATTCAGGCCAGGTAAAGTTCCTTTAAGCATTATCGAGAAACAATATGGACCTGATATTAAAACAGAAGTCTATTCAAAAGCGATAGAAGAAAAATTTGGAATTGTTATACAGGAAAATAAAATTCAGGTTGCAGGAATGCCAGACATCCAACATGAACCTCTTTCAAGTATTAATAGTGATTTTGAGTTTACAGCGACTTTTGAAATATTTCCTGAAGTTAAAGATATCGATGTGAAGAAAATTAATGTTATTGATTATGAAACTGATGTTAAAGAAAAAGATGTAAAGAAAACGATTGATACAATTGCTGTGCAAAGATGTACTTTTAAATCTGTTAAAAGAGCCTCAAAAATAGGGGATAAGGTAAATATCAAGATGGAATCTTTTCTTGAGGGTGAAAAAATTGAAGACACTGGTAAGGAAAATATTGAGTTTATTCTAGGTGATCCAAAAAGAGTCAAAGCTATAGATCAGGAAATTGTTGGTTTAAAAGAAAATGAAGAAAAAGACTTTGATGTGAACTATCCGAAAGGTCATGAGCCTGCTCAGCTTGCCAATAAAGCAGTCAACTACCATATCAAAATGGTTAGCGTTGCTGAACCAATACTACCAAAAATTGATGCTGAATTTGTTAAAAGCCTAGGAGTTGAATCTGGCGATATTAAACAGATGAACTTAGAAATTAAGAATTCTCTTTTAGATGAAGTTGGTGTGAGAAAGAAAGCTGCCCTTAAGAGACAAATTTTTTCTGAATTAGTTAAACATTCAAAAATAGAGCTTCCTAAGTCTCTTGTCAGTATGGAAATTAACCAAATGATGCAGACTATGCAGCAAAATATTGAAAGGCAAGGGGGTAACGCTAAGGAGATTAACTTTCAACCTGAAATGTTCGAGGGAAGAGCCAGAGAGACATCTACTTTGCGACTTGTATTAGCGAATATAGTCGACAAAAATAAACTGCAAGCAACAGAAGAGCAGATTAAAGAAAAGGTTAAAAGTTTTGCAGGAAATTATGATGATCCTGAGAAAGCTGTCAAATGGTTTTATGAAGATAAGCAAAGGTTAGGTGAGCCAGCAGCTCTTGCAACAGAAGATAATGTGGTCCAATGGATCGCATCACAATGCAAGAAAACAAAGAAGCCTTTATCGCTTGATGAACTTATGGAGATTCAACCTAATGGTTAAAACTACTGATTCGATTAGTAAATTTTCTGCAAATAATCTCGGGTATATACCCATGGTTGTTGAGCAAAGTGGCCGAGGTGAAAGAGCTTACGATATCTACTCCCGACTCCTCAAGGAAAGATTGATATTTTTGGTTGGTCCTATTGATGACATTATGGCGAATGTAGTGGTAGCTCAGCTATTATTTTTAGAGGCAGAAAATCCAGATAAGGATATTTCTCTGTATATTAATTCACCTGGAGGTTCAGTTACTGCAGGAATGGCTATATATGACACTATGCAATTTATAAAGCCAGACGTAAGTACATTATGTATTGGTCAAGCAGCTAGTATGGGGGCATTACTTCTTACTTCTGGTGCCAAAGACAAAAGATTTTGTTTGGCAAATTCTCGTGTCATGATTCATCAGCCCTTAGGTGGGTTTCAAGGACAGGCATCTGATATTGAGATACATGCGAAAGAAATTCTTTATTTAAAATCCAAATTAAATGACATATTAGCGCATCATACAAAGCAGTCAGTTAAAAAAATAGCTGAGGATACTGATCGTGATAATTTCATGAGCTCAGAAGATGCTGTTGCTTATGGAATTGTGGATAAGGTTATTAATAGTAGGTCAAATTTAAAATAAGATTCAAATGGCTGAAGACTCAAAAGAAATAACATTATTGTGTTCATTCTGTGGTAAAAACCAAACAGAAGTTAAAAAGTTAATTGCTGGTCCATCGGTTTTTATCTGCGACGAATGCGTTGATCTTTGTAACGATATAATTGTTGAAGAAAATGATGTTCAAACAGACTCAATTAAAGGTAAGAAAGAAAAAAAGAGATACACTCCTAAGGAAATTTTTTCCAAACTAAGTGAACATATTATAGGCCAGGAAAATGCCAAAAAAAGTTTAGCGGTCGCAGTTTATAATCACTACAAGAGATTAAGTTCATTAGTTCAAGATAACGAAGATCCGGTCGTTATTTCAAAGAGTAACGTCCTTTTTATCGGGCCTACTGGCTCGGGTAAGACTCTTCTAGCCCAGACCCTCGCAGAACTTCTAGATGTCCCTTTTGTAATGGCAGATGCAACCACCTTAACAGAGGCTGGATATGTTGGAGAGGATGTGGAAAATGTAATGCAAAAACTTCTACAAAAATGTGATTACGACGTAGAAAGGGCGCAAAAAGGGATTATTTATGTAGACGAGGTGGATAAAATTTCAAGGAAAAGTGAAAATCCATCGATTACTAGAGATGTGTCAGGTGAAGGAGTTCAGCAAGCTTTATTGAAGTTGATTGAGGGAACGGTTGCATCAATCCCTCCCCAAGGTGGAAGAAAACACCCTAATCAGGAATTTGTTCAGCTAGATACAACCAATATTCTGTTTATTTGTGGAGGCGCATTTGATGGCCTAGAAAAAATAATACAACAGAGGACGGAGAAAAATAGTATAGGTTTTGGCGCAGAGGTTCATGGTGAGGATGAAAGTAAAGAAATTGGAAAAATAATCGCTAATGTTGAGCCTGAAGACCTTATAAAGTTCGGTCTAATTCCTGAATTTATTGGTCGTCTGCCAGTGATTGCATCACTTCAGTCCTTAGACAAAGAAGCGCTTATTAAAATTCTCATAGAACCTAAGAATGCATTAACCAAACAATTCAAAAAATTATTTCATATGGAGGGCGTTGAGCTTGAATTTCGTCCCGATGCAATTGATGAAATTGCATCACAGGCAATTTTAAGAAGAACAGGAGCTAGAGGATTAAGATCAATTATGGAAGAATCACTCAAAGAGGTGATGTTTGAGTTACCTGGCGTAAGAAATTTAAAAACTGTTGTAATAGATAGGGCTTCAATTAAAGATAAAACAAAACCTTATTTCGTTTACTCAGAAGAGAGAAAAAAGAATAACGCGATTTAAAATAGTCAATTTACTTGATATTATAAAAATCACCACCATAATTTATATATTCAAAACTAAGAGAATAGTAGAAAAAATATGAAAAAATCATACCCAATGCTTCCTTTAAGAGATGTTGTTGTATATCCACATTTAGTGATCCCACTTTTCGTTGGAAGGGACAAATCTATTTCTGCTATTGAAAAGGGAAATAATGGTGATAAAAAAATACTTTTAGTCGCGCAAAAATCTGCAAATCAGGATGAACCGAAAGCTAAGGATTTATACAAAATTGGGACCTTAGCGACAATTATCCAAACACTTAAGTTACCTGATGGAACCGTTAAAGTTTTAGTAGAAGGACTTGAAAGAGTAAATATAAAAAAACTTATACAAACAGGTAGTTATTGGACAGCGGAAGCATCAATCATTAAGATAAGAGAATCCAAGGATAAAGATACTAAAGCTTTTATGAGGTCTGTTTTTTCTCAATTTGATCAGTACGTTAAGCTAAATAAAAAAATTCCACCAGAAATATTATCCTCACTGACGTCTATTACTGAAGCTGGAAGGTTGGGAGATTCAATCGCTGCTAATCTCTCATTGAAGCTATCCGAGAAACAAAAAATACTTGAAACATTTGAAGTAAAAAAACGCCTTAATTTACTTTTGGAGCTTATGGAAGCTGAAATTGACATTCTTCAGGTTGAGAAAAAAATTAGAGGACGAGTTAAAAAGCAAATGGAAAAGTCACAAAGGGAATATTATTTAAACGAGCAAGTTAAAGCTATTCAAAAAGAATTAGGTGATTCTGATGAAGGGCCAGAATTCGATGAACTACAAGATAAAATCAATAGCACAGAAATGTCAAGTGACGCCAAAGATAAATGTTTATCAGAACTTAAAAAGCTAAAGATGATGTCACCAATGTCTGCTGAAGCTTCCGTTGTTAGAACTTATATTGAAACAATCGTAAACCTCCCATGGAATAAAAGTACAAAAATTAATCACGATTTAAGTAGTGCTGAAATCACCTTAGACAATGATCACTTCGGGCTCGATAAGGTTAAAGAACGTATCGTTGAATACCTCGCTGTTCAGCAAAGAGTAGATAAATTAAAAGCACCTATTTTATGCCTTGTTGGGCCTCCTGGGGTTGGAAAAACATCCTTAGGACAGAGTATTGCTAAAGCAATTAATCGAAAATTTATACGAATGGCGCTTGGTGGAGTTAGAGATGAGGCTGAAATAAGAGGTCATAGAAGAACTTATATAGGTTCGATGCCAGGTAAGATTTTACAGAATATGACGAAGTCAGGAGTTACTAACCCTTTATTTCTTCTTGATGAAGTTGATAAAATGGGCCAAGATTTCAGAGGTGATCCATCTTCAGCATTGCTTGAGGTACTTGATCCAGAACAAAACCATACATTTAATGATCACTACGCAGAAATTGAATATGATTTATCAAATGTTATGTTTGTAGCAACTGCAAATTCAATGAATATACCTGAGCCACTTCTTGATCGAATGGAGATAATTAGACTGCCTGGTTATACGGAAGCAGAAAAGGCAAGTATTGCCAATAAACACCTTCTCCCAAAACAATTAAAAGCCCATGGTTTAAAAAAATCTGAAATTAAAATTACTAGCAGGGCTATCAAAGATATCATTCAGTTTTATTCAAGAGAAGCTGGTGTAAGAAAACTTGAACAAGAATTATCAAAAATATGTAGAAAGGCTGTAAAAAAATTGCTTACAGATAAAAAAACTAAATCTATAAATGTTAGCAATAAAAATATACAAGATTATTTAGGCGTTAAAATTTTTGATATAGGTCTTGCCAGTAAAAAGAATCAAATAGGTCAGGTGACGGGGCTTGCATGGACTCAAGTGGGTGGTGAATTACTGACTATTGAAACCGTAGTTGTTCCTGGAAAAGGAAAAACAATCATCACTGGTAAGTTGGGAGATGTGATGCAAGAATCCATTCATGCAGCAATGAGTGTCGTTAGAAGTAGGGCTGACGCTCTAGGCATTGATAAGGATTTTTATGAAACAAAAGATATACATATTCACTTTCCAGAAGGTGCTACTCCAAAAGATGGACCAAGTGCTGGCATAGGTATTACTACAGGAATAATATCAAGCTTAACAAATATACCTGTCTTTAACGATGTTGCTATGACAGGTGAGATAACTTTAAGGGGAGAGGTGCTACCTATTGGTGGGTTAAAGGAAAAGCTATTGGCAGCTCATAGGGGTAATCTTAAAAAGATTTTAATACCAGAGCAAAACTTGAAAGATTTGGTAGATGTTCCTTCTGACGTAAAAGATTCATTAAATATAATTCCAGTCAGATGGATTGATCAGGTTATTGAGTTAGCTTTA
>Ga0209091_10003150_pt1 | contig 13358 bp, 8 predicted proteins | sample ArcticOcean_MG_C_6_FD_187438 | JGI IMG/M metagenome (GOLD analysis project Ga0209091, IMG submission 187438) | Marine microbial communities from western Arctic Ocean - ArcticOcean_MG_CB8_128 (SPAdes) (version 2) | ecosystem: Environmental > Aquatic > Marine > Oceanic | place: Arctic Ocean...
TGTGTTTGCAACACACACCCTATATTTAGCGTATCAGGGATACTCCGTAGATTTATCAGAACAACGCAGGCGTCTTCGGTTTACCTTCTTACTCATCATGGGCATCTTGTTGGTCGTCCTCGTTGGTTCCGACTTCATCAATCTGTTCAGTCGATTCATTCTAGAACCGGGCCAAAACCTGATACCTGATGTGCCAAACTATCTGGTATCACTCTATATATTGGTGGTGACGTTTCTGTTCTGCCAGCACATATTTCAATTGAGCGAAGAAGCCACCACGCTTATCTCAACTGGTGCTAGCACTAAGAACAGAACGAGTAAAAATGGCAACTTCGAGACGAATGTCGATCCTGTGTTACTCAAGAAGATTGAACAAACGATGAAAGGAGGCAAACTCTACACTCGCACCGGCCTTACTATTGCCGACCTAGGGGAGAGTTTGTCTATTCAGGAATACAGATTGCGACGAGTAATCAATCAGCAGCTGAAGTTTAAAAACTTCAATCAATTCTTAAATAATTATCGAATCGAGGATGCATGTACACGACTGCGTGAGACCAATGCGCCGATATCTACGATAGCACTAGATGTTGGATATACTTCATTATCTGTCTTCAACAAGGCATTCAAGGAGCGGTATAAAGTGACACCTTCGGTATTTCGCAACAGCGAGCATTCGACTACGTAGATTTCGAGCTGCGCACCTATCCTTAGTAGATTATTAATAGTACATAACGAAAAAGCCCGAGCGATGCCCGGGCTTTTTGTTTAGGAGGTGGAGAGAATTAAGCTACGTGTGCAGCTCTTTCCTCTTCACTGATTTCCTTGATACTCAGCTTGATACGGCCTCTAGCATCGGTGTCTAGAACCTTAACTAGAACGTCCTGCCCCTCTTCTAAATGCTCATTTACATTCTCTACACGCTCTTGCGAGATTTGAGAGATGTGAACCAAACCATCTTTGCCAGGTAAGATTGTAACGAACGCGCCAAAGTCGACGATTCTTGCAACCTTACCATTGTAGATCCTGCCTACTTCGGCTTCTGCCGTAATAGCATTAACCATCTCGAGTGCAGCATCGCGAGAGTCTGCGTCTTCGCCGTAAATGCGAACGTTACCGTCGTCATCGATATCAACAGATGCGCCAGTCTCTTCAGTAATGCCACGGATAACTGCACCGCCCTTACCGATAACGTCGCGAATCTTATCTGTATCGATCTTGATCATCGCCATAGCAGGCGCGTTATCAGAAACTGTTTCTCTAGCAGTTGAGATGACTTTATTCATCTCGTCTAGGATATGATTTCTAGCTGTATGAGCCTGCTCGAGAGCAATCTCCATGATCTCTTCGGTAATGCCCTGAATCTTGATATCCATCTGCAGAGCAGTAATACCCGCAGCTGTTCCCGCAACTTTGAAGTCCATATCGCCAAGATGATCTTCATCACCAAGGATATCTGTTAGGACTGCAAAACGCTCGCCTTCCTTGATAAGGCCCATTGCAATACCGGCAACTGGGGCTGAGATAGGAACACCAGCATCCATCATTGCTAGGCTGCTTCCGCAGACACTCGCCATGGAGCTTGAACCGTTAGATTCGGTGATTTCGGAAACTACACGGATCGCATACGGGAATTCTTCTTCCGGAGGCATAACAGCAGCAACGCCACGTCTAGCAAGACGGCCGTGGCCAATCTCACGTCGCTTCGGACCGCTCATGAAACCAGTCTCGCCTACAGAGTAGGGAGGGAAGTTATAGTGCAACATGAATGGGTCTTTTCTCGAACCCTGAAGGTCTTCGATAAGTTGCGAATCACGCAGTGCGCCAAGTGTAGTTACAACCAAGGCCTGTGTTTCGCCGCGTGTGAACAAAGCAGAACCGTGAGCCTTAGGTAGAACTCCAGTTTCAACTTCGATTGCACGAACAGTTGTAGTATCTCGACCATCGATACGTGGATTACCATCTAATACTCGGTTGCGTACAGTGCTTTTCTCCAGCTTCGCAAAAACATCTTTTACGTCGTCGGAACTAACACCTGACTCATCGTTAGCTAGTTGCTCAACAGCCTGCGTCTTCAATGCTCCAAGAGCATCCTGGCGAGCCATCTTGTCAGAAACTTGATAAGCCTCAGTAACGCCAGCTCCAACTTGAGCTGCAACGGCAGCAGTTAACTCTTCATTGACGGGCTCAGGCTGCCAATCCCATGCTGGCTTGCCAATTTCTGCCTTCAGTTCAGCGATCGTGTCGACAACAACCTGCATCTCTTGATGAGCATACAGAACCGCGCCTAGCATTTGATCTTCGCTTAGTTGTTTCGCTTCAGACTCAACCATTAGAACCGCTGTCTTTGTGCCTGCCACGACCATGTCGAGCTGGGATGTTGCGAGCTCTGTATTAGTAGGATTCAGGAAATAACCAGTTTCGGCACTGTAGCCTACGCGAGCAGCACCAATTGGCTCTGCGAAAGGTATGCCCGAAATAGACAAGGCCGCTGATGCACCTATCAAACCTGCAATATCTGCCTGCTCATCTTTATCAGCAGAAACTACCGTACAAATTACCTGTACTTCATTCATAAAACCCTTCGGGAACAAAGGACGAATCGGGCGATCTATAAGACGCGATGTTAAGGTTTCATTCTCAGTTGGTCTGCCTTCGCGTTTGAAGAATCCTCCAGGAATTTTGCCTACAGCGTAAGTTTTTTCCTGGTAATTAACTGTCAGTGGGAAAAAAGCCGCGCCAGGGTTGGCCTTCTTTCGACCCACTACGGTCGCTAGTACCGTAGTATTTCCAATGGTTACGACAACAGAACCTGTTGCCTGTCTCGCTACTTTACCGGTTTCCAAAGTGACCGTCTTGCCACCGAATTGAAACGTCTTAGTTACTGGATTAAACATAATATTTTTCCTAATTATTTAATTAGGCGCAGAGCCAACTCATCAGGCTCTGCGCAGATATTTACGGTTGATTGTCATCGACAAAATTAGTTGAACAGTTAACGACGTAGTCCAAGTCGCTTGATCAAAGTGGTATAACGTTCTAAGTTTTTGCGCTTCAAGTAGTCAAGCAATTTCCTGCGGCTGTTCACCATTCGGATGAGTCCACGGCGGGAGTGATGATCGTGAATGTGCTCTTTGAAGTGCGACTGCAGTTCATTGATGTTTGCTGTCAGCAAAGCCACTTGCACTTCGGGTGAACCTGTATCACCTTCGCTCTGCGCGTAGTCTTTGATGATTGTATCTTTCTGTTCAGCTGATAAAGCCATTTTCTATCTCCTAATATGCAATTAATAAAGTCGCTGAAAAGGCGCGACTACAACTTCCGTTTAAATTCAGAATAACCACGCATATTAGTAGTTACCTGATACTTTCCCTGTTGAATTCTTAGCTTGGCATCGTACTCAGTGCGCGACTATTAACCTTCGCGGAGCGACCTTCCCATCATCATCGATACAGCCAATACCGATAAATTGCTCCTCTTCGTACAATCTTACCAAGCCTTCTTCTGGCAAGTGTCTAACCAAAACTGGCTGACCATTCTTGATAAAGCGAGCCGTGACGCTTGGTAGTACAACTTCTGGCAAGTCCGCTACGGCCTTGTCCATCGGAATGAGATGTTGATCGATGACACTCAAACTGCCACTTTCGCACTCCTGCATCAACTTCTGTGTTGTTACGCAGTCCGCTTCTGTGAATGCACCTGCCTGTGTTCGCCTTAAGGCTATGATGTGCGCTCCACATCCCAAGGACTGACCGAGATCATCGGCGATGGTTCTTATATAAGTACCCTTACTACAGGCGATCTCCAGTTCCAACTCGTCGCCTTCGAAGGCTGTCAGCTCGATGCTGTATACGGTGATCCGCCTAGCCTCGCGCTCTATAGTTTGGCCTTTACGCGCCATCTTATACAGCGGCACTCCGTTTACTTTCAAGGCGGAGTACATGGGAGGCACTTGCTCAATCACGCCTCTAAATGGTTTCAGCGCCTCTTCAATCTGCAATTGCGAAATTTGAAAATTGGCACAGCTTTCAAGTACGTTTCCTTCGCAGTCGCCGCTATCGGTTCTAACGCCCAGCTTCAGTTTAGCTCGATACTTCTTATCCGAATCCAGCAAGAACTGAGATACTTTGGTCGCCTCACCTAAGCACAGTGGCAGCACTCCAGTCGCTAATGGGTCTAGACTGCCTGTATGCCCTGCCTTCTGGGCATCAAAAATTCTTTTTACTTCCTGCAGAGCTCTGTTTGAACTAATGCCTATGGCTTTGTCTAGTATGACGATGCCATCGATGCTTCTGCCTTTCTTGCGCTTAGCCAATCTGCATCCCCATCAACTCTAATGACAACAAACTCAAGAATGCGAATCTTGATCAGCTGCTAATGCGCTATCTATCAGGCTCGAAAGCTGCTGCCCGCGCGCTATACTTCCGTCGTAGTAAAAACGTAACTTGGGTACCGAACGAGTACTCAGTCGTTTCGACAATAAGGATCGCAAAAACCCTGCGGCCTTATTCAACGCATCTACATTCTCTTTTATCTCTAGCTTGTCAAGATCGCCAGGCTCGGAAAGTGTAGATTCATTTATCTGGGGATCATCGGTCAGGGTATTCAATACCGTCACGAACACCTTGGCATGAGCCAAATCTTTGCTCACCTCTACCCCTGTAACCGAAACCATGCCAACCCGAGGATCGTTTACTTCCATCTGAATTAAGGACGCCAGCTCTCTCTGAATCTGATCAGCTACTCTTTGCACTCTTGGAGACATATCTGCCACGATTAATTACCAGCTTGAGAACTTATTCTCAAAGGCTCCTGGCCACTTCAGTTGTCTCGTATACCTCAATCTTGTCGCCGACTTTAACGTCAGTGTAGTTACGAACGCCGATTCCGCACTCAATGCCGTTTCGAACTTCGCTGGCATCGTCCTTGAATCGTCTCAGTGATTCGAGTTCACCTTCATAGATCACCACATCATCGCGCAAAACACGTATCGGCTTGCTGCGATAGACAGTACCTTCGATAACCATGCTTCCGGCGATTTGACCAAACTTCGGCGAGTTGAACACATCGCGAACTTCCGCAACGCCAACAATCTCTTCGCGAATCTCTGGCGCCAGCATGCCGCTCATGATCGCCTTCGTGTCATCGATCACATCGTATATGACATTGTAATAACGTAATTGCAGGCCTTCGTTCTCAATAATATCGCGCGAGGACTTATCAGCTCGCACATTAAAGCCAATTACCGTCGCCTTTGATGTGGCTGCTAGGTGCGCGTCGGTCTCCGAGATTCCACCCACACCTGAGGCGACGATGTTGACTTCAACCTCTTCAGTATTGAGTTTCTGCAACGAACCCACGATCGCCTCAAGCGAGCCACGCACATCGGTCTTGATGATGATATTGAAGACACTTAGGTTTTCTTTGCCAATGCCGGCGAACATATTTTCAACTAAGTTCGACTGCTGCGATGCCTGCAATGAATCTTTGTGACGCGTGCGTCTGAATTCCGCGATCTCTCGGGCCTTCTTCTCATCCGCTACTACAACAAATTCATCACCCGCTTCCGGCACACCATTGAGGCCAAGAATCTCAACAGGAATAGAAGGACCCGCGGTTTTAATATTCTTTCCCGCCTCGTCAACCAGAGCGCGGACACGGCCATATTCATGACCAGCTAATACAGTGTCGCCGGTTTTTAGTGTGCCGTTTTGCACCAGAACGGAGGCGACTGGCCCGCGTCCTTTGTCTAGCCTGGACTCAATTACTACACCCTGACCGGGAACATCGGTATAAGCCGTTAACTCCAAAAGCTCGGCCTGTAGGCTGATGGCTTCTAGCAACTGATCGACACCCGCACCGGTAATTGCCGATACTTCTATGAATTGCGTCTCGCCACCCCAATCCTCTGGGATAACTTCCATAGCGGCCAATTCATTCTTAACACGATCTACATCGACGCCTTCTTTGTCCATCTTGTTGACAGCTACTACTAGCGCCACACCGGAAGCTTTCGCGTGCTGCACAGCCTCTTCGGTTTGTGGCTTAACACCGTCGTCAGCGGCGACTACTAGGACAACTACGTCCGTTGCCTTCGCTCCACGAGAGCGCATCGCAGTAAATGCTGCGTGGCCCGGTGTATCAAGAAAACTAATTATGCCATGATCGGTATTCACGTGGTAGGCGCCAATGTGCTGCGTGATACCACCGGCCTCGTGCGAGGCAACTGTTGATTTACGTATATAGTCCAACAGAGAAGTCTTGCCGTGATCAACGTGGCCCATTACTGTAACTACCGGCGCACGAGTAATCTCTTCTTTACCCGTATCAGAAGTGATCGACTCTGCCAATTGATCTTCAATCGCATCTTCGGATACAAACTTCGGTGTATGGCCTAACTCTTCAATCAATAATGACGCCGTATCTTGATCTATAATCTGATTGATCGTTGCCATAACACCCATATTGAACAGAGATTTCACTAGCCCTGCTGTCTTAACCGACATCTGCTGCGCTAGGTCCTGTAATGTGTTGGTTTCACCAATCTCGATTTCACGTTTAATAAAATCTTTTGGCTTCTCGAAGGCATGTTGAGTAGCAGATAGACGTGCCTTGCCTTTCCTGCCGCCGCCTCTTCGACTGCGCCCGCCCATATCTTCAACATCGCCGCCTTCTAAAACGAAGTCGTCATTAACATGAATATTTTTGGCCTGTCGCTTGGCTGCCTTATCTTTATTTTTTAGATGATCTTTTTTCTTCTCGCCGGGTTCATCTGAGCCTTTCTTGCCCTGACCCTTACGCTTCGCACCTGGCTTCTCGTCTCTAGCTGTAGCAGCTTCTTCGGCAGGCACCTCTGGCGCGGCTTTGTCTTTGGCAGGAACTTCATCACCGGCTTTTTCTGGCGCTTCTGTTGTTAGTGCCTCCACAGACCCCGCTCTAGCAGTATCCGTTGCCGCTTCAACATTACTATCTACTGCTGCCTCTTCTGCACTCTCTGCCGCAGCTACTACTGCTTCATCTTCTAATTCTTCTGGCGCATCTTCGACGACAGCGCTGCGTTTTACATAGGTGCGCTTCTTACGAACCTCGACGTTAACAGTCTTGCCCCGACCATGTGTAGACGCCGCTTTAAGCGTGCCAACTGTCTTCCGCTTGAGTGTGATTTTCTTAGGCGCAGAGATGCTGGCCTCAGAGTCTCCGTGGCTACGTCGCAGAAACTGCAATAAAGTGTTTTTGTCGTCGTTCGAAATCGAATCGTCAGCTTTAATATGCGACAGGCCTGCCTCTTTTATCTGAGACAGCAGCTTGTCTACCGAGACTCCGACAACTTCGGCGAGTTCACTTATTTTTGCATCTGCCATTCAACTACTCCCATTCCACAACAATAGTATTGCTGTTACTCAAACCATGGTGCGCGCGCGGTCATAATTAGCTTGCCTGCGCGTTCTTCATCCATGCCTTCGATGTCTCTCAATTCATCGACAGACTGCTCTGCCAATTCTTCCATATTGAGAATTCCTTTCTTAGCGAGTTCCAATGCCAGCTTTCCATCCATGCCTTCCATATTCAGAAGATCATCTGCGATATTCGCAGATGATAAATCTTCCTCAGAGGCGATAGCCAAAGTAAGCAATGCATCTTTAGCACGATTCCTCAATTCATTCGCGATCTCTTCATCAAATCCATCGATAGCGAGTATCTCGTCGAGAGGTACGTAGGCAATTTCTTCGAGTGAAGTAAAACCTTCTTGCACAAGAACTTCCGCTGACTCCTCGTCGACGTCAAGCTTTTCAACAAACATGTCGATGAAGCTGCTTGCCTCCTGCTGTTGCTTGTCCGCCGCCTCTTCTTCGCTCATCACGTTGATAGTCCATCCAGTTAATTCAGTGGACAGGCGTACGTTCTGACCGTTTCTGCCGATGGCTTGGGCAAGATTATCTTCTTCAACAGCGATGTCCATCGTGTTGCTGTCTTCATCAACAATTATAGAAGCAACTTCTGCCGGAGACATTGAATTGATTACTAACTGCGCTGGATTGTCATCCCAAAGGATGATGTCGATGCGCTCATTTGCTAATTCATTCGAGACCACTTGCACGCGTGAACCACGCATACCAACACAAGCGCCCACGGGGTCGATTCGACCGTCATTCGTACTAACTACGATCTTGGCTCTCGAACCAGGATCTCTCGCCGCCGCCTTGATTTCGATAATTTCTTCAGAGATCTCCGGCACTTCGATCTTAAACAACTCGATCAACATGTCAGGAGAGGTTCGGCTTAGGAATAACTGCGGGCCGCGCTGCTCTGAACGAACATCGATCAAAAGGGCGCGCATTCGATCGCCCATGCGGAAGGTCTCTCTCGGAATCATTTGATCGCGAGTTAGTAGCGCCTCGGCATTGCTGCCCAGGTCGATAATGATATTCTCACGGGTAACTTTCTTTACCGTCCCAGCAACAAGCTCGCCAATGCGATCTTTATAATCGCCAATTATAATTTCTCTCTCGGCTTCGCGTACTTTTTGCACGATTACCTGCTTAGCAGTCTGTGCAGCGATCCGACCAAATTCCATATTGTCGATCTTTTCTTCGTATACATCTCCGACAGCGAGGCCTTTCTTCTTCTCTTGTGCTTGATCGACAGTAAACTGAGAACCCTCTTCCAGATACTCTTCGTCTTCAACCACCGTCCAAACTCGGAAGGAATCGTAGTCGCCAGTCTCTCGATCAACTGCAACTCGGCAGTCAATCTCGTCATGATCATTAAGCTTCTTCGTAGCCGCCGCTAACGCCGACTCAATCGCTTCAAAAATCACTTCACGCGAAACACCCTTCTCATTCGAGACGGCATCCGCAACCATTAAAATTTCTTTACTCATCATAACAATGCCACCTTACTCAAAGCTTAGATCCGGATATTAGTCCAGAGCATGGAGTAAAAATAATCTAGAAAACAATACTGGCTTTCTCAATATCAGAAAATTCTAAGTCATACTCAGAACCATCAACCAATAAGCCAACAATATCTCCTGAAACTTTTATTATTTGTCCTTTAAATTTACGTCTACCATCTAATGGCCGTCGTAGCTTTAAATCCACTTCGCTGCCAACATATTGCGAATAATGTTCAATACAGAACAGTGGTCTATCCATACCCGGAGATGACACCTCAAGGGTATATTCCCCGGCAATTGGATCTTCGACATCCATTAACGCACTTACCTGCCGACTGACTTTTTCGCAATCTTCGATCGTGACGCCTTCTTCACGTTCGATATAAATCCTCAGCAGTGAATACTTCCCCTGCTGAAGCAGTTCGACTCCCCACAGATCCAAACCTAACGCTTGAATCGTGGTATCGATCAATTCTGTTATCAGAGTTACGCTACTGCTCACAACACTTTTTACTCAGCATCTGGAACGTATCCCCTAGATACAAAAAATGGGCCAAAGGCCCACTCTAAGATCTTCTTAGCCGGCTCAATCTGAGCAAGCGAGAAGCTTGGTGTTTGGTAGTCCAATCAGGACCGCCATACTGCAAATATTGGTAGCGGGGGCAGGATTTGAACCTACGACCTTCGGGTTATGAGCCCGACGAGCTGCCAGACTGCTCCACCCCGCAACAAATCTAAACTTCGACTTCTGGCTGGCTCCGATCTGACTCAGATCAGAACCATCATCACTACTATTTACCAGCCCAGCGACCTGTGTTCTTATTAATCGGGTTATCCCCGCAACAAATCTTAAACTTGGCTTTGGTTAGAATGATAAATCACCCTACCAACAAACCCTTGTTTTATAGGGAATTTTTCTACGACAGCAAAGCCACGAGCCTATTCCACAAGGGGAGCGAATTATAAGGACTAGTTGGGACTAAGGTCAAGGTTTTACGCGGCTTTCGCGGGAATTGAGCAATTCCCGCGGGCAAGGGTCAAAAACGGCTTGAGGAACCGATTTTGAAAGCTTGATGCCGATGGCCGGACTTGTACAACCTTCAATCTAGCACGACTGATGTCTTTTCCACCCTTGAAGTATAAGATAGATTGATGGCGCTGCATTTTATGGGCCGACAATCATAACCATATTAATAGTCTATGGGCATGTGCTACGGTATTAGAAACGAGAATAAAAACAAAAGAGCAGATCATGACAATAGAATCAGCAGCAAATTTGACCCCTATTCAAAAACTCGGAGAAGCAATCGCGGACCGAGTGGAACGATGGATGCCGAATCCGTTCGTCTTCGCCATTCTCTTAACCTACACAGCTGCGCTCGCAGCATTCATTTTGGAAGGGGCTGGGCCCCAGACCATCGCGATCGCATGGTACGACGGCTTTTGGGGGCTGCTGCAGTTCGCAATGCAGATGGTGCTGATTCTCGTCACCGCGACAGTGGTGGCTCACCATCCCTACGTCAAGGCCTTCATCTACCGTTTAGTGAGTATGCCAAAAAACGGTAAGCAGGCAGTCGTCCTAGTGGGATTGGTAAGCATGCTCACCGGCTGGATCTCCTGGGGGCTGGGACTAATAGTAGGAGCGATCGTCGCTCGGGAAATGGGAGTCATGGCCAAACGAACAGGTGTGGTCGTGCACTACCCTCTGCTAGCCGTCGCCGGCTACATGGGAATGAGTCTGACCTGGGGCTGGGGCTTGTCCAGTTCCGCCGGTCTTCTGCAAGCTACTCCGGGAAATATCTTCATGGAGACGGGGATCGTCGACCGCCTCGTTGAATCGACAGAATGGGTATTCCACCCCTACCCCCTCATGCTGACTGGGATGGCGCTCGTCTACGCCTCAGTGATGCTGTGGCTGCTCACTCCCCCCAACCAAAACTCCAAAGGGATAGAGCAATACGTCGACCTCTCCATGGAAGAAGCCCCTGAGGAAGCAGCTACGGAAGAAACGGAAGAGAAGTCGCTCGCTGCCCGCACTTTTGCCGACAGGGTCGACAACAGCCGAATACTGGGAGGCATCATCGCCCTCACCGGGGTCATTCTTACTCTCAAGGCTTTCTATACCGATGGGCTTGGAGCGCTGAACCTAAACGTTTTCAACTTCGGTTTCCTGACGATCGGAATGCTCCTATTCTTGAGTCCTTCCCACTACCAAGCGGAATTCAATCGGGCGGTACAAGGATCTGCGGGAGTGATCCTCCAGTTTCCTTTCTATGCAGGGATCATCGGGATAATGACGGGAACCGGCCTCGTAGACACTTTGACTGCGGCTCTTCTCTCCATTGCAACCCCTGAGAACTTTCCTGTGGTGGCGTGGATGACAGCAGGGGTGTTGAACCTCTTCGTTCCTTCTGCCGGAGGGGAATGGGCCATCATTGGCGGCCCCATACTCATGGCAGCGCAGGAGCTGGGCATACCGCTGGGTCAGGCCATCGTGGCATACTCCGTGGGCGATGCGCATACGAATCTGTTGAATCCCTTTTGGGCCATTCCTCTCTTGGCCATTACCGGGCTCCGAGCCAGGGTGATGTTCGGATACGCTATCACTATGATGATCCTCCTCGTTCCGTTTATCTGGCTCGCCCTTTACTTCCTTCCCTACTAACACGAAGGCCCAACCGCGCAATCTCTCTTCATGAGTTTTGCGCGGTCCACGGCCGCAGTGCTGTTGCTCAACTACATAAAGCTCGCATGCAGTCAGCCTTGCGGATGCTTTGATCCAGTAGGAATAGTACTTTTCATAACAAGCCGCCTGTGTGTCAGCTGGTTTCAGGGCGGGACAAATTTTCAGTAAAGCACAAGGCAAAAAAAAAGCTGGGCTACAAAGCTCAGCTTTTTTGTTCAGGAAGATTGTACACCTTCCACGTTATTTGGCTGCCTGTCGCGCATGTTACGCGCGACTTCAGCCCTTGCCCTAGCTATCAGAAGCGTAAACGGACAGAAGCAACTGCTGACCGCTCCGCAATAAACCAGGATTTTCCAGCTCGAGTGCCCCCGCTATCCATGACATAGCTGAGGTTGGACTCAGTATCCATTAAATTGTTGGCCTGTAGCGAGAAGGTCACGTTCTCGTTTATATTATAGATCAAAGACGCATCCAAAACCGCGGCGTCGTCTTGCCATACCGGAAGGTTGGTGATCCCATCGCGGTAGCTCACCAAGTACTCGGAACGCCAGTTGTAAGCGAGCCTGGCCTGCCAGTCGTACTTCTGGTACATCAGCACCAAGTTGGCAGTGTGCTCAGATTGACCTACTAGGGGTAAGCTACCGATGTCGACTACGTCAACATAGTTATAAGTAGATGTATCCATCGACGAGCCGTCGACGGTTGGCGGCACACCGCTCGCCTTAACATGGGTATAGTTGGCCTGCATTCCGAGACCATTCCAGAAACCAGGTAGATTGTCGAAGAACTGCGTATAAGCCAGTTCGTAGCCGTACATTTTACCTTCCTCACCATTAACCTGGGATTCCACTAATACCGACTGCATCTGACCGGTGGACCCATTAGTAATATCTTGAGGATTGGAACCATAGATGAAAAAATTGCTCAGGTCCTTGTAAAACAATCCGCCTGTCAACGAGCTGGAGTCGGCGAAGTACCACTCCAGCGAGGCATCCCACTGTACAGATTCCATCGGCTCTAAGAATGGATTGCCACCGGCACCTTCCCAGCGAATTACTGAGGCGCTTTGCGGCGCAGTTTCCCAGCGTGCGGCATTTGCCTTATCGGCGGGTATGCCTTGCACTACGTCAACCTCTGCACTGGTATTGATTTTATTCTGTATACGGCCCATGGTTGGCTGAGCCATTGCCTTACTGACAGCAAAACGGCCTAGCAATCTTTCGCTCAACTCAACTTTAAAATTTAAGCTAGGCAGCCAATCAGTGTACTTGCTGCTGGCGCTCTGAGACATGGAGCTCTCTGTGGCGAAAGCACGTTCTGCGTCACTGAGGAACCAGAAAGCTGATCTGGCCCACAGATTATCGTTGGAATTGTAGAAATCATCCAGCTGAGCGTAGTTGCCCGCATCTACTTGGCCCTGTGCATAGGCCAATACACCAGGGCCGTTCAACGGCGCGGTCTGGCCAGCAGGGAGCTGGTAGCCGGCATTCGCATCAAAGAACTGATCGAGACCAGGAGAGCGGACGAAACCAGTGGCCTTACGGTCTAGCTCGACGTAGCGCAAACCGAAATTACCGGCCACGCGGAAGGGCAGGTCGTTAAGCTCCCAGTCCAGACGCACATAGGCAGCTGTATTGGTTTCAATAGTACTGCTTATCCCATCCTCGAGGAACATGCCGAACTGGCTATCAACACCCTCGCGGCAGCGGTTTCCTCCATCCCAAGTGCCAGCCGGCGACCTTTGAACAAAGGCTGGATCGCCAATGCAGATGGGGC
>Ga0209091_10003152_pt1 | contig 13356 bp, 17 predicted proteins | sample ArcticOcean_MG_C_6_FD_187438 | JGI IMG/M metagenome (GOLD analysis project Ga0209091, IMG submission 187438) | Marine microbial communities from western Arctic Ocean - ArcticOcean_MG_CB8_128 (SPAdes) (version 2) | ecosystem: Environmental > Aquatic > Marine > Oceanic | place: Arctic Ocean...
TGATTAAATATACCATGAATACACTAAACCTAACCGAAACTATAGAGGTTCGCGGCCATACCTAGGCAAAGTCATACCATATATCATATATATACACTAAACCTAACCGAAACTATAGAGGTTCGCGGCCATACCTAGGCAAAGTCATACCATATATCACATATATACACTAAACCTAACCGAAATCAAAGAAAAGATATTTATCATTATTGAATAATCATAAAAAAAATTATTTTTAAAAATATTGAACAAAGTCGATGAGGGAGTTTGTATAAAATAAAAAAGTTTTTTGTTTTGAGTTTTATAAATTGTGGTAAGTACAGTGTATATGGGTTTTATTTCATGTCTATATTCAGTAAATGTTGTGTTTTTTATTCAGACTTGATCTCTTCTTCGTCAAGCATTTTACGTAACTTTTCCTCTATAGATATATCACCATCATCCTGAGATTCCTCAAACTCTGAATCAGGCATATCAGGATCAAATATATCACCGTGGGTTTCACATAGTTCACACGTTTCAGTTGGTAATTCACCAGGTTTGTGATTGTGTAAGGGAACCTCCTTCTTTTTCTTCTTTAGAATTGGACGTTTCTTTTTTGGTTCAACGGGTGGTTTGTTGTTCATTTTCGTATGTAATGTACAATACGTTTCACCGGGTACACATGGTTTCGTACACTTGTGTCCCTTAGCCGTCATTGCCGAACACTCGATTTTAGGTTCTTTAGGAACTTTACTCGATTTCTTCGTGATTGGTTTTGGTTTTTCCAAGTGTTCGATCTTATCACGTAAAAGTGTATTTGTTTCGATAACCGAATCCATCTTTTCACGAAGACATTTATTCTCTTCTTCGATTTTTGTAACCTTTTCAACAAGTGTTTGTAATAACTTATTGTTGGAAAGGACGCTGTTGTTTATTTTGTCAATGTGGTCGTTCGAATCACGAATGAGACCGGTAAGAATATTTTCAATAGAATCCGACATTTTGGTTTTTATATTTTTAGACTATTTTTATTTCACTTAGGTTTTGTTTATTTATTGTGTACACCCAGACTCTAAAGTTTTTCCGTTCACACACCCAACGAAGTGATTAGTAGGAGATTCCACCCCTTTTAATTCTGTTGCCGCAGCACCCTTTTTATACCCAAAACATGTATTTGAAAAATTATTTCGCTGATTAGCCCCCCTAACACCCCAAACCTCAAACCCTTTCGCCTTAACGGCATCTTTACACCCCTTCCAACCAACACTCTTAGTCGTATCGAACTCGTTTGAATAATACTTCACGTTTGGATCGGGATAATACCCTTTTTTCGAATTTACAGGTTGTGTTGTATCACACGTTGCATCTCTACCTTCGCTAATACCGTGATTAAAATAGTGATCTCTAAGATTTACCGACTTATCACCGAAAGCTGCTTTTAAATCACTATATCGATCTGCATAACAATTGGTATCGATTTTCTTTTGGTAATATTGGTCACCAACCCAGTTAGTTCCACCATTCTCTTTAGTATTAGACCATCTATCGGCATTTTTTTTATTATTAGATGCCACTCCTAAAATACGCGCATCGTACCCTTTCACCCAACAGTTATTATTTGTGTAATTATGTGTAAATCCGGCACAATATAAATTCTTATCACATTCATCCGCACATAGTCCAAAGCTCGAACCGTGGTGTGTACCTATAGAGAACCCCCACAAGTCCCCTGCGTGTGTTTTATGATAATTAGAATAAGTTCCAAAAAATTGATTTACAGAACTCATAACTTCCGTACCTTCCTTAGATATAACGTGTAACCCACCAAAATCCGAAACCATAAATGTAAATGGTGGTTTTAATCCTTGTTTTGTAGAAAATTTGTCTCCACCAGAAGCCTTAATAATAGTAGCAGCATCTTTTTTAAATTCAAGATTACCGTTCGTACTCAGTGTTAAATTGAAACTCCCATTCGAACTTGTATATGCGGAAACGGTGTTTTTCGAATCATTTTCTTTATACACGACAAAGTTTCCGTCACCTTTTTGATACACGGCTCGCCATTCACCGTTTGGTGATTTCCATAATTTGTCAGATGGGGTTAATGCTTTATCACCACTACGCATGATTGTATTTGCACCCATCAAATCACACTGTGCAAACCTAAAATCGTCTTTGTCAAGATTACCCACTGGTTTCCACGCTTGTTTATTATGTACCCAAACATGACCGTCGGTGTTTGTAAGCATTTTTTTATTTTTATATTTTACTAATTTGAACGTATCTTTACCGCCAAATTTAAGAAACGTACCGTCATCAAATTTAAATTTAATAGTACCATTACTATTTTGATTCACGTTAAACCATTGACCTGGTGCGTGCGAAATTTGGTAATACGTTTTCTTTACAGATTTTGTAAGTTTAAACGTTTCACTACTGATGGCAACTTTAACGTCAAGATCACCGAATGGTCCCGCGAGTGTATAACTGAAATCATCCTCGGAAATATCAAGTTCCGCGGTTGCCAATAAATTATCTGGTTTGACTTCGTTATAATACGCTTTAATTATGTTTGTACCTTTAACATCGACGCCTGCTGTAACGTCCGCACCTTTAAATGTAACGGAACCGGTACCGTAATCGGATAACGCAGATTCTTCTGTAACTTCCTGGTCGGCTTGGATTTTTGTATCACCAACGTATCGTGTAAATATAAGTTTGCTTACAGAGTCAAACCCACTACCGTTTGTCCATGATAATGTAAGATCGATAAATTTACTTGAATCGTCCCCTTCCGCATATTCTACCGCGTACCCTTCCTGGGTACCATTATCTTCACCATCCTGTGGGTTGATTGTTTTCTTAGCATTTGCGTCGAATGTAAGTTCGGGTTTGTCTGGTGTTTCTCCATCGCCACTTTTTTTAGTATTAAAGTAAACGGCCAAAGATATACCGACAATGATTACAACTAATAAAGCAAATAGTCCGAGTATAGCAACTGATTTTGCCATCTCGGTGTTTCTTTTATTAGTGGTGTATATTTTTTTTGATTTTTATTATTTTACCATATATCCACTAAAATTGTGTGTAGCTGAATTCATATCTGGTCCCTGAAACCATACTTTCAGTTCATCACCACCACCTTTTTCACCAAAGTATATTGCAATAGGGTATTTTTTACCTGCCGTTAAATTGATTGATTTGGCTGGTATCACACCCGCTCGCATGGATGCGTGATTTTTCCAACCTTTCACTATAAATCTCACTTTACGTCCAACAACTGGTTTGCCGAAGGTGTAAGACTGACGAGTGTCTTTACTCGAAGTGTATTTAAGCGTCGATGTCATCGTTTTACCATCAATCGATACAACGAACGAAGTCACTCGTTGGTCATGATCTGTTCTTCCTTGAACGACGACACCGGCTATTAAATTATCTGCACCCATGTCAATTTCCATCCACTGATCGACTACGTTATGAGCTGCCGACCAAGCTTGAACACTGTCGAGCATCGAACGGGCGTGTCCCACTCCTGGAGATTGGTTCGAGTAGACCGTTGAATAATTTCTGGAACTCTCTGGTGGATTAAGTTCATTCTTCGGTGCTTTTACCATACCATGAAAACCACCATTATCAACAACCACGACATTATCTATAGTTAAATAACTCATATCATCAGATTCTGTCCAGAATTTATGGCTACCCGTCTTTTTAGGTACGAAATAACCTTCCCACTTAACGGCATAGTTATCTTCATTACCATCGTTTCGTAAATGTCCACCCGTCGCCTTATGTTTACTACTAAAATCGGTAACATTCTCACCTTGTTTCGTAGGAGTTTTACCGCTAAATGAATTTATACCCGAAAAGTACGAACCTTTGTAATAGTACCATTTAAATCCACCCGTCAAATCCATCGCTTCAGGTTTAGGTATATCAATTTCTTCAAGATTACTCGTATCTAATGACATTCCAAAATCGTCTCGTGTAAAAGTTACGGTTTTCGTATACAATTTATTACTGTCTTTAGTTTCGTTATAGTATAACTCGAGTGTATTATCGCCTATAATCTTTTCATCGAACTCTTTTTTATCTACTATGTTCATGGTCACATCCGTAAAGTCTTTAAGGTTACCCGTATCACTATTTTCGTACGAGTGAATTACACTCCCTGAAGAATCTTTCAGGGTAACGATCCATTTCGTAACAATCCCTTCGATACTCGATTTATTCGCCCACGAAAGTTTAAGACCCTCGAGTGTATACTCTTCACTCTTACCGGGTCTTATACTATAAATCAAAAATATGATAAATAGAATGATAGCTAATACGAGTATCATTTTATATATCACGAGATATTATTTTTAAATTAGTTTAAGCTTCTTTCATTTCAATTTCTGGTCCGACGAAACTCGCATTTGAATTCGAGCTTTTAGATCTACTGACCATTACACCTATGAAGATGGCCACAAAGAGGGCGAGTACTGATAACATTCCAATTCCTTGGTAATCCATTTTTTTTATATATTATAGTAATATATAAAAAATGCGGCCGTTTACCACCGTCCTGTTGGAAGCACTCTTCATTGGTCTCATGTTACAAGTTTTGGTCCTGGGTATTACAAAATATATCTATAAAGGTACCGGTGTTCTAATTATTTCGGGGGCGTTAATACACTTATTGTTTGAGTACTCACCTTTCGGTAACATTAACGAAAAGTGGTGTAAAATGATATTTAATTAAAAGTTTATAAGTTCGTCTATTATAGCTGTTTTATCGTATTCGAGTTCTTTTAACGTTTCTGATATTTCTTCGTGTTGTCTATCGATATCATCGTTATAATCTTCAAGGTAATCTTTGAAGAACATACGCACATTACCAACATCGTGTCCTGAATCTAAAAGTGAACCAACCGTATATCGAGGTAATCGAATACCGAGTTCCCGTGCGCGTCGTTTCACAGCTTCTTGGCGAACAAAGTTCGTCACGTTTCTTCTATGTTTTAGTTTTTCCACTTTTTTTAACGTTTCATGGATTAGTCTATTTACCTCCATAAGTTCATCTTCGAGTTCGTAATCACGTAACTGTTCCGGAACAGGTGGTGGTGTTCGTATCGCCGGTAAATCCACGTGTATAAAATCCCCTTCGTCTCTATATGGTGGTGGAACCGTATCGTATATCGTAAGATCGTCAAGATTATCACCAAATGGTGGGAGACGAGGAATCGGGGAAAATGGTATAGGTATATCAACACGACGAACCCTGAATTCTTCTTCTTCACTTTCAGAATCGGTTTCGTATTTAATATACTCGTGAATCTTTTTGATCGAATCACACATTTTAAGATAATCGCCTTCAGAAATTATCTTAGAATTGAGGTCGAGCGTTTGCATTAACGATGTAAGAGCGTCCATTTTTAATATATTAATTTTTTATTTGTTTCATTACAACTTAGGTTTGTTATTTTTTTTAAAAGTAAAAGGGCTTCTACGGCTTCACCAATTTCACGGTGTTTCACACAAAACCCGTTTTTTCCTTGGCGACAGAGACAGTTTTCGTGTACACAATTTGGACGCATTTTTTTGATTATTTTTTATAATCTCGTACTTAGGTTCTTATTTCACCTTCTTCGAGTTCAGATTCAGATTCCGAATTGTATTCACTCTCATTATCCAAATCGTCGATGTTTTCCGGTAAATGATCGTATAATCTTTCACAATCGATTTTGTAATTAATTTCATAATCATCAAGGAAATCATGTAAAGAAATTCTATCGTTAACACCGTATTGTTCATCTAAATACCATTTCCAAAACGGGAGGTTCTTTTTCGTGATTTTACTCGGGAAAAGTTCGACGGTAAATTCTTCGTCACCTTTACACCCACACTGTTTAAGAATGTCTTTTTCACTTTCGAGGTACATATCAAAAAAGTGTTCCAAAATACCAATATCGTTAGGTTCATAATAAAATTCAATAAATTGGGCTTGACCGTACGATGTTTCTAATTTTCTATTAGAAATACCAATATACGCAATATACTTATACGTACTTTTAGGAATAAGGTGTGTAGGGTACCCAAAATCAGCGCGTAAACCGTATACTTTACATTTTTCACCGGCTAATTCAGAAAAGAGTTCATTAACATCGAAAAGTTCAACAATCGTGGTACAGTTTTTAAGGAGTTCGTAAGTAAGGCTCATCGTATTATATTACACATTAGTTGCTAAGTTTTAAGTCCATATTTTCAGGGAACGAGTTATAGAGTTCCGTCCAGTCAACACTTCCGTGAAGGTTATTTTTTTCAACAAACTGTAATAAAGTTTTTTGACAGTTAAATTCTTTTTTAAAGTAATTCATCCAGAACTCGACCCATTCTTCCGGGACGTGTCGCGGTACAACCATGGTATTCAATGTATCGTTTGCCAGTATTTGGATTACTGGTTCAATAATACCAATTCGAGTACCATCTTCGTATTTCTCTTCATACATAAAGTCCACTAAGTGAAGTTTATCGTTAAATGTAGATACACCCACATAAGCAACGTAATTAAGTTCTTTTTTGAACTTTATTAAATCCTGGGGAAAGTTTGATCTCAGTCTCACCCCATACACTTTAGAAGGTGTACCAGTTGAAAATTGATCGGTTCGGAAACTCGAAAGAACACCGTCAAGTTTTTCATCTCTTTCAAGAGAGACAGCTTGTTTTGTAAGTTGGTAAATGAGAGACATTTTTTTATAGTATACTTATTATAATTGATCTATATCACTTAGGTCTTCACTGTACATCAATATTTCTTCGGCCACAATTTGATAAAATGCCATTTTATACGCCAAAAACCCAAATAAAGTTGCCCCCATATTAAAATCAAATGGTAAATCATTAGAATTCCAAGTTGATTCGGCTAGTGCGAGACACGTCGGTAACAATAATCGTTTATTCAAAACGGGTATTCTTTCAATATTATCGACGTATGATGACAACGAGTCTACATAAATACACGATGCAATTGTCCCTAAAGTAGCAGATACACCGTCAATGGGTGTATGAAAAATGAAGTTATACGTCGAAATAGCTACACCGTATTGTAAAGTCGACTTTTTGATTTTAGCCTTGACTTGTTCGTATTCAGCTATACCTTCTTTACGTTTAGTAGGACATGATATTCTAATGGTTTTTGTGTACGGATTTATTATGTTTAACATATTACAATTTATTTACTCTATATCTATACCTTTAATAATATAATTTTCATCTTGAAAATACTTTTTCTTAAATTTGCGTTCCTTTTTTATAAAATCTTTACAGCTCTTCTCAACTTCATATATACGTGTATGAATATTTAATAAATTACTCTTATTTACGGGTGTTTTTCTCCATTTATCACCAAAAATAGAAGAATATTGTAATTCACGTCTTTGGTATTTAAGATCATCGAGAAGTAGTTTATAAAGTACGAGTGAATATGAATCATATTCATTACGCTCGTAATCATCTAAACACATTTGTTCGTGTGCAAGTGTATTCATACTTTCACGGAGTAGGTTCGCCCCACTTTTCTCTCCATCGGTTAACCAGAGTTTCGATTCTCTCTTTTGAGAATCGTGGATTTCTGGAGGCTCGTTGAGGGGCTCCCGGACACACGAGATCACCTGATTCGTACGCGTTAAGTTTTTTCCATACGAGTCTTTGCATGTCACCCGGGAGTTCGTTTGTCGCTTGACAAAACGAGAGTTTATAGTCGTACGTGTGTAAGGCAATGTAGTCGTCCATTTCATTTTTTATATATTTTTATACTTATCTTTTAAACTTAGGTCTATATTGAACAAACGTTTTATCGTATATGTTATATTCTAATACGATAACTTCACCAGCATCATTCATTGAAACAATTTCACTATATTTACTATTCTCTGTATCTATATAAGGTGTCTTTTCTATATTAACTTTAGAATCAAAAGATGTATACGAATACGACTTTTTTAATTCTTGTGGATTTGGTAATAATAAACGACATACACTAGCATAGAAGGTAAACATTATTGCTGTTATTTATATTTATTTTTTTATATACTAAATACAAGATGGTTTCACTCCAGGAGTTACCTAAAAAGGTTCAATATATAATTATAGATTCTGATTTTGTAACCGGTTCCAATAATACGTTCAGTATAGATCTTTCACTTGAATCAAATTTACACTTGGAAGAAATGACACAAGTATGTGGTCTAAAACCAGTTGAATTTTATATAACACAGATAGGTGAAAATGATCTAGGAACAACAAACGTTGCAAAATATGTAGATATAATATGCGACGATATACCAAAAAGGGGTCAAATATTAAATGAACGTAATGGTCAGATTCTTGCTCGTATAGCTTTAGAAAGAAATTTTACTGGAAGTAACGACTTTATAATGCGCGATAAACAATGGAAAGCGTTCCCAAGACAAACAAACTTATTTAACCCTATATCTTTACAGAAACTTCATTTTGAAATAAATGAATTACAGGGTGATAGTGATTATAAAACATTACAACCAGATGCATCTTGGTACATGATTCTCGAAGTTACAACTATAGATGTTAAGGAAAAACCTGTAAACCGCGAAGTTCAAATACTCGAGGCGTTACATAAACTTATCGGGAAGATAGATGATCTTAACGTAAACGTTAAAAAACTTCCAGATAAGGAGGATATCGAAAAAATGGAAATAGAAAAAAAGAAAAAGTACCCATTACGTTACTTAATGCTTTTCGTAACTATGGTAATAGGTGGATTTATATTTGTAAAAAATAAAATTACACCGTCTATTCCACAACCTTCTTTTTAACAACACGTTTAACAACTTTATTCTTTGGTGTTTCTGGTGCTGGAGTTGGCGCTGGTGGTGCTGGAGCTGGTGGTGCTGGCACTGGTGCTGGTGCTGGTGCTGGTTTAACAGTTCGCGCTGGAGCTGGAGATACATCTTTTGGTGCATCAATGTGATCAGCAATTTGTTTAATGATACTATAAAGTTGATCCGAATTAATTTTCGATCGTGCAAGTTGATTTTGAATTTGTTCTCTGACAGAGTCCATCGCGTAATATATATAAAAGAAAGATTATCTTTATACTAAATGTTATTCATCGGTCCATCTCTTTTAAGTGGAATAGGTCAGCAGTGTAAAAAATATATGGGTCTTTTTCCTGGGAGTCGGTACATTGAACTTCAAAATGATATACCTGTATGTGAACGTGCATTTATTTATGCTTTACCTGTACCATATTGGTTAGATAAAATACCCGAAATTAAAAGTAAAATCAAACACGTTACGTGTATGACTATATGTGAAACTGAAACTGTACACGAAGATTACGGTAAACTGTTTAAACTCTTTGATAGAATCGCCGTACCAAGTGAATTTTGTCGTCGTGTATTTAAACGACAGTTTCCCGAAACAAACTTTTATATTATACACGCACACGTTCCTGATAATAAACCATACACATTTTATCACATTGGAAATATAACCGATCCAAGGAAAAATTTTAATAAAATTATTGAAACGTTTGTTCGTATGAATAAACCAGATTCGAGACTTCTGATAAAAGCGACATGTAAACAACCAATTCAAATAAATATACCAAACGTCGAAGTTATAAATGGTCTTATCCCCGACGAGGAAATGGAAAAAATACATGCACTGGGTGACTGTTACGTAAGTTTTTCGAGTTCAGAAGGTATAGGTATGGGTGCAGTGGAAGCCGCTCTGAAGAATAAACCCGTCATTATAACGGATTATGGGGGTGCGCCCGAATATATAAAAACACCGTATACGATAGACTGTGAACGCCAAAAACTCGTAAAGGACGATTTTTTGTATAAGGAGGGTATGGAATGGGGAAAACCAAATGAAAAACAATTACGCGAGTTTATGGAAGATGCATACACCAATAAAATAAGGTATATGGAACATCCGAGGACTCATATGTTGACGTGTAAAGAAAATGTATTACAAGAATTCATCACCAATGTAATTAGTAAGGAAAGTGATAACACCGGTCAAGATGGCACCGGACATGAGTGAGCCTCTCTGAGCAATGAGCATGGCGACGACATCATCGATAAATTTAATATTGGTTGGTTTCTTAAGAAGTTCGGGTACGATTTTTGAAATTGCGAGATAAAGTGCCATGGCTATTATGACAGGTCTGAGTGTTTCTTGATCTAACATTTTTTTATAATAAGGAAATATTTATTTTTGGTCTAGTTCCTAGCACTTGATTGTCTATTCTATGTTTTTTGCAGTAATCCCCACAAACAGCTTTGAATGTACATTTTTTTCCTGATAATGTAAATGCTTTACATATATTACGGGATTCAGAAACGTCCTGTTTAGGTACAGAATCTAAAACCTGTATCGGTCTTGTTTTTTTACATTCAAGTTTCCTTTTTCTCATTTTATCGAGAATTATCGCCATTTCCTCTGGTGTTTTTTTACTTGGTTTTAAAGTTTTAGATAAACGTAAACAGTCATCGTAACTTTGCATATTCGATTGATGTTTTTTAGTGAGTACATTTTTAGTATCACTAAAATTCGTTTGAATCACGGTCGGTAGAAAGTATTGCGACATCTTAATTTATACTAAAAATAAAATAACTTAGGTTAGTAAAAGATGTGGTTCTTTATAAAACTTAAAAGAACGTATAGCTTCACTTTAGGTGAGTAATATAAAAGATAAAACCTTTTACTTTTAAATGAATCTTAAGTGGACAAAAGAGTGTTATTTGTGTGAATGCCCTTTAGAGCCGTGTGTACACACAAAAACGACAGAAGAACGTATACTTGTTCGAGAATATAGAAAAATGCGACCTATTTTTACATATAACAATGTTGAATATCTGAAATTTTTTGATACAAATATAAAACGTGTCTGTTATGCGTGTTATATAACGTCTTATAAAAATATTAAGCCTGTATCACTCAGGGATCGTGAATACGGTCGTATAAAAAATATATATTCGAGACCCAAGTCAAAAACAAAAAATGAATTATTATACTGGTTCGAAGGACTAAAAATATACTTAAATAAACGACTTTATATAACATAAATGGGTGAAAGTATTCAAAAACTCACACACGTGGAGCATATTTTAAAGCGTCCAGATTCATACGTTGGACCCGTTTCACGTGTAGCGGATCCTTATTGGATTTATGAAAATGATTCATTTGAAAAGAAAACGGTAGTGTATTCACCGGCACTTTTAAAAATATTCGATGAAATTTTAGTAAACGCGATCGACCGAAACTCCATGTACCCAAAAAATGTAACGTCACTCAATGTTTCTATTGATAAAACGACTGGCCAAATAACAATTGAAAATAATGGACCTTTGGGTGGTATCGCGGTTAAAATGCATGAAAAGGAAGGTTTATGGAATCCAGAGTTGACATTTGGACATTTACTTACGAGTACAAATTATGATGATACACAAAAACGTCTCGTAGGTGGACGTAATGGATACGGTGCAAAGCTTACGAATGTATATTCATCAATGTTTTCTATAAAAATTAAAGATGGTGAAAACAAGTGTATATATACACAAGAATGGTCGGATAATATGAAAACGTGTGGTACACCCAAAATAAAAAAGTATTCGAGTGCGACGTCGAGCGTTTCGATTACTTTCGTTCCCGATTGGAAACGGTTTGGTATGTCAAAAATGGATGATTCTATATATAAAATATTTGAAAAACGGGTATACGATGCAAATATTTGTACATCGCAAAACTGTAAAGTGAAGTTTCAAGATGAAGTATTACAAAAATGTACATTCAATACGTACGCAAAAATGTATACGAAATCTGATGAAATGTGTACGTTTACGAATGATAGATGGTCAGTGTGTATTGCACCTTCGGATGATGGTTTCGAACACGTATCATTTGTGAATGGTATATGTACTACAAAAGGTGGTTCACACGTTGACCACGTTTCCGGAATACTCGCAAGTGGTATAATTGATGATATGGCAAAGAAGATAAAACTCAGACCTCAACAAGTCAAGAACGCGTTTTTTGTTTTCGTAAAAGCGACGCTCATCAATCCGAGTTTTAGTAGTCAGGTTAAATCTGAATGCACACTCAAACCACAGGATTTCGGAAGTAAATTTGAACCACCGAAAACGTTCATTAAAAATATTCTAAAAACCAGTATTCAATCGGAATTATTGGCTTTATCAAAGTTTCGTGAAATGAAAGAATTGAAAAAAACGGATGGGTCTCGTAAATCAAAAATAACGGGTATCCCAAAACTCGATGATGCGAATAAAGCCGGTACTACACACTCTGGTAAATGTACTCTTATTGTTACTGAAGGTGATTCTGCAAAAACACTTGCAATTGCTGGTCTTTCGGTTGTTGGACGCGATCATTACGGTGTTTTCCCACTTCGGGGTAAATGTAAGAACGTTCGTGATGCGAGTGTAAAACAACTTACAGAAAACAAGGAGTTTAATGATCTTAAAAAGATTTTGGGTCTTCAACAAGGAAAAGTGTATACATCACTCTCCGAACTCAGATATGGACGACTTATGATCATGACAGATGCAGATAACGATGGAAGTCATATCAAGGGGCTTATTCTTAACATGATTCATTATTTCTGGCCGAGTTTACTTAAACTCAAGTTTGTTGTAAGTATGGTCACTCCTATCATAAAAGCGAGTAAGGGTTCGGAAATTAAATCGTTTTATACGGACTCGACTTTTAGACTATGGTATGGTAATGGTAAAGCTGGATGGAAAATTAAATATTATAAGGGTCTCGGTACATCCACGTCTGCGGAGGCACGTGAATATTTCAAGAAGATCAAGGACCTTACCGTTCAATTTGATACAGATGATTTAATGGACGAGTCTATAATTCTTGCATTTGATAAGACGAAATCAGATTTACGTAAAACGTGGTTACTTGAAAGTACAGAAAAGAAGGCGTCTGAACTTGAAGTACCGTATGGAAACGTCGAACGTCTCTGTATTTCTGATTTTATTCATAAAGATCTTGTAAATTTCAGTCTTGCTGATTTGAAAAGATCTATTGCACACGTGTCCGATGGTTTAAAACCGTCTCAACGAAAAGTGTTATACGCGTGTTTCACTCGGAATCTTACGTCTGAAATGAAGGTTGCACAATTGGCCGCGTATGTTTCTGAAAAAACGTCGTATCACCACGGTGAAGTATCTTTGGCAGATACTATTGTAAAATTGGCACATAATTTTACGGGTTCAAATAATATCAATTTACTCGAACCATGTGGTCAATTCGGTACACGTCTCATGGGTGGTAAAGACGCGAGTCAAACGAGGTATATATTTACAAAACTTACTA
>Ga0209091_10003154_pt1 | contig 13345 bp, 8 predicted proteins | sample ArcticOcean_MG_C_6_FD_187438 | JGI IMG/M metagenome (GOLD analysis project Ga0209091, IMG submission 187438) | Marine microbial communities from western Arctic Ocean - ArcticOcean_MG_CB8_128 (SPAdes) (version 2) | ecosystem: Environmental > Aquatic > Marine > Oceanic | place: Arctic Ocean...
AATTTATAAATTTGTTCCATTCAGGCTTAAATGCTTCACACGCCGGACAATTGACCATAAAAAACCCGGCCATAACGATTTCGTGCTTTGGCGCAGCCTTATTAAAATCAATCACATCTTTATCAGTCAGAATTTTTATGATTGTCATATACCATTTGGAGAGAAATAAATTTATCTTTTTGTATGTTTAGATTTTCGGCGGTGTTTTCTTCGTTTCCTTTTTGTTTTTCTTTTTCCACGCGTTTTCCTACGTTTTGTTTTTCTTTTTCTTCTTTTAGTTTTTCGTTTTCTTCGCCCGCCAACCTTTTTACTAGTAGCTTCAAATTGCTTTTCCGCCTCTTTCGCCCCCTTGCCTTCAGGAGCAAACTTAAGATGTTCCTCCACAATCGCTTCAATTATGGCATCAATATTATTTTTCAGTTGAGAAACAAAACTTTGGTAGGAATGAAAACGACCAGGACCGTAATCATTTCCATCTCCAATAAATGGTTTTTTCGGGAAGGTTTGCACTAAAGTACCTTTATCGAAATCATGCTCAAATAATGATGTTTGTCCAACACCACCAGCATCAATGTCACCATCATCGTTGTCACCAATAAGTCTCCATATATTAATATATTTATTTCCTCGACCACCACTAGTAACCATTTTAATAGGCTTGTATTCGATATTTTTCTGTTGCCACGCACTCGCCCCCTGCGACCTGAGGGAAATGTTTGTAACCAACTCTTTTATTTCACTCATATCTTTTTGCCAGTTCGTTTGTAAAACATTTCTGGCGTCTAATTTACCAAAAAGAACAATTATCCGTTCCAAATCTTCCTTAGTATCTAATAAATGTTGGGGAATCACACCGTCAGGAACTTCTTGTCGTTCTTCTTCCACATGCTGCGGAGCGGCAGGCGGAGCAGCAGGCGGAGCAGCAGGCGGAGCGGCAGGTGACGCCTTCTGCTCCCCCTGCTGTTGCTGTGGATTTTGTGGATTTTGCTGTCTCCGATCGTGCAGTCGGACTGCTGCGTAGTAACTCCTTGCACCATCTTGTGCACTCGTGGAGTAGGAAGGGAGTTGTGACATGTATTCTAACCGTCTTCGCCGTGCTTCTTCTTCGGGGTTTTCAATGTTCATTATATATATATAATTAATATTTTAAAATATTCCTTCCCTAAATACAATTATACTACTTGCACAACTTTTAATTTTTAATCAAGAAAAAGCGTTTGTACTTCTTTTTCCCATCATTGTCATAATCAAAGAAATTTTATAAATAGTTATTATATATGAAAGAACAATTAATTATATTGGGATTTATTGCGGGATTATTTTTTTGCGCCACACATACGAATAAAAGTTTGATGGAAGGATTTAGCACTAGTAATCGTCCTCCACAAAATAAAGAATCCGATTGTCCAAATCTTTTAATAAAGAAAGGAAACAAATTAATGTTGTTGAACAATAGAAAAGCAAGAATACCAGGAATTAATCCTATATTTTTCGATAATTTAGAAGATTATGTAGAATTTAACAAATGGCAACGCAGCCAAGACATCAAATGTCCTGTTTTATATTTTAATGAAATGCAAGATGCCCAAGGGAATACTAAGTTTAGAATGCTAAATGACCCGTTAGATCCGCAAGCTGGATTACCCAGTTATGGACCAATGGCCACTGAAGTACCTTTATATGATTCAAATATGGACCACCCACCATATAATCAAAATAATTACCACGGTTTTGATCCTACAAATCAAAATACTGGAAGATATACCTCGTTAGACAAAGTATTTTATTCAAATAAAAAAAGAAACAGTGCAGATGCCATGAAAATGAATTGGGCTGGTGCAGAGTCTTCTAGGAGAATGGTGCGGTCTGGTAAATATGATAAAAATTTTAGACCAAAAGCCAAATTTAGTAAATTTAAAGGCATCACCATTGCACCACCTCAACAAAACAATGCTCCTAATAGCGCAGGTGCCAAAACACAGGACGCACAAATTGATAGACAACTTAAACAACAAGGGCAACTAAAATAATATTTAGACATATAATATAATATATAGAATATGTCTGATTTCATAGCCGCTGCATGTGTTGGAGTGGCACAAGTTTCAATAGGTCACCCATTTGATACAACAAAAATCCTGATACAAAATAATCGGAAATGGTTTGGTCTCCCTTTAAGAAATTATTATAGAGGTTGGAGATTTCCTCTATGTTCGGCCGTTATTTTAAATAGCATTACTTTCCCAACCGTTGAGAGAACAAAACCATATACGCAAAATAGTTTTATATCCGGTTGTATAGCGGGTATTGTTATAACTCCCATTGTATTTTGTTTAGATGTTGGTAAGATTAGACAACAAACAAAACAACCAATAACCGTTAAAACAATTTTCAATGCCCGAGGCAGATATTCAACTTTCGCGCGCGAGACCTTGGCCTCATCGATATATTTTGGGTCTTATTTTATGGGCAGAGACTTTGGTTGGCACCCTTTGCTTTCAGGTGGAATGGCCGGTTTATGTAATTGGACACTTACTTATCCTATTGATGTTATTAAATCTAGGCAAATTGCACAAAATTTAACAATAAAACAATCGTTGAAATTGGGTACTTTGTGGAGAGGATATCCCATCTGTGCTACACGCGCTTTTATTGTCAATGCAATAAATTTTTGGGTTTACGAATCGGTCAAAAAATATTTTTGATTTATTTATTTCTTACCAGTCGTTTTTTTAGGTTGACGAGATTTATAAAAGAAATATGCTGCAACTATTAATAAATAAACTCCCACGATTGTTTGAATGGTGGACTCCTCTAATGCATTTGCAAATTTTGCACCTATCCATGCTGCGAGCATATAAGCAATAGTAATTACTATTCCTACCGGCACATCAACATTACCCTTTTTATAATATTCCACTGCAGCCAATATTGATAAAGGGGCGAGTATAGTAATCAGAGTTGTGCCCGCTGCTTTTTTCTGTGTTTCTACAATTCCTAATAATAATAGACCCGGAAGGATAGTGAAAGCACCTGATGTGCCTAAAGCTCCTCCCATAATCCCTGCAACTGCTCCTAATAGCGCACTTAATACATATCTTTTCATTATATATATACTGAAAGATATTATTATAACGAAGTATATTTCTCGCGGTTTTGTTGTTTAATCCGTAAAAAAAATTTATAACAGCCGCGAATCATCCATTCAATTGTATACTTTTGATATTTGTTTTCTGGAAGCGATTCTCCAGTTGGTAGAGGATCAATTGGTAAAATTATTTCCATATTGTATATGGAAATACTTTAAGTAGATTTATAATGTGTCAAAAATTCATCCAAATCTTTCAAAGCGGATTTTGTAGACTCGAGTTGTGATAATGAAGCTAAAGTTTTTTCATCGGTAAGTGTGTTCTTTTCAATCGATTTTTTGATTTTATCTAACATTTGTAAATGTAAGATATCTTCTACATCTAACAATATTGCGCCATACTCTTTTTTATATTTGTCAATATGCAAGTCGTCTGTATATTTTGATTTTAAGTTCTTAACAGATTCTAGTAATTGGTCAGGCGTTGAAGGAGCGGATGTCAATCCTTCCACAATTTTATTATTCAACGAAAGCATATTTGTGCACAAGTAAACAACAAATAAAGCCAATACAATACATCCTAAATAGGTTGTCATATTTTTCATATCGAAATCCATGATATATATATATATGTATTATATAAAACAAATTTGTTTATGGTATCTAATTGGACCTATCCACTAACATATTCTAGTTACTTGTATTTGACCCGTATATGTTCGAGAACCGCCTGTTCCGGCATTATTTTTAACATAAAAAACATATTGTGATTGACTACTATTATAAGTATCAACCATTCGTCCTGTCCAATTAAATGTTTGGTAATTAGTATAACCACTGTTATAATATCTCGAAGCACTTTGAACAGATAAATATGCCGTTCCTTGAATAGGGGTACTAGGATGATATGCCGGTCCGGATAAAATTATCATAGGTTGACCCATGTCCGAATCTTCATTCCAAACATCTCCAGACCATATACCCGTTACAGTAATTGTATAAACACCAGTTGCCGGAGGTTCTATATATATAGTGGTTCCAGTCGTTGGTATTATTTTAACCCCACCTGGACAATTATTAGTTATTGTTGAAAATCCAACAACCCCGGGAGCCGATGTTCCAGCACTACCTATAAATGATGCTATAGCAAAATAATCTCTAGTATTAAACCATCCTGTAACTTCTGCAGCAATAATATCTTTTTCTACCCCAACAGACCCAACTTGTAAATCACTTCCTTCCATTACAACAGTTGTCCCTTGTTGTTTTATGAATGTTGAAGTGCTACCATTAGTATCTTTTAAAATTAAAGACCCAGATGATGTGCTCGAATCAAAATTAAAAGTGGTTGTTTTATTTGGTCCATCAAATTTTACAATATCATTTCCGCCAGAATCTTCAACCTCTAAAATTATAGTTGTAATTGTATTTTGAACATCTAAAATGTTGGTTGTGATTGTATTTTGAACATCTAAATTGATGAGATTTAATCTATTCATAGATACATCGCCCTGAAATGAATAGTCTAACGATGAACACGCATTTGCGCGCCCATTATTAGGATTATATGTTATATCTAAATTAATGGCGATAGTATTTAAATCTACAATAGGTGTAGATGTTAAAACCCATCTACCACCTGTGGTAGAATTTCTTCCATTTTCATATAATCTTATATGTATATCCGAAATAGAAGAAGAATTTTTTCTATAAATATATAAATTAGAACCAGTATATATTGCTGGAGAACTTGGTGTTGGTTGACTTCCGCTAACATCTATTTTTATATTACTGATTAAAGGACCTGAACTCATATACCAATTATGTGCTAAAACATTTACAAAATTTCCTCTAGCATATGAAGTTCCTGCATAAAATATTATTTGTTCTCTTATTCCTGATGTATCATCATCGATAATGAATAATCCTCTGGCATTATCGTTGCCTCCTGTAGGATTTGTATCTGATGTGGTTGCAATGCAATGCCACGCATCGCCGCTATTCGCAGAAATATCAGCTGAAAAATTTCTATATTCAACAAAAGTAGTATCTGCTTCACCGGTTATTAAACCTGCAACATTCAAATCATTAGATATATCAACATTTCCACTTATGTCAACATTATTATTCATGTCTGTTAATCCATCAACTGTTAAATTACCATCAATATCAATATTTCCGGTAGCTTCAATATCTTTAATATACAAGGTATTATATCTGAGGAAACTGTCACCAATATTATAAGACAAATCAATAAAAGGAGATATATGTTGTGTTTGCATAAATCCACTCCCTTCAACTTGAAACAACGGCGGTGTTCCACCCCCAGCGCTGTAATTGTTGTTATTATCTACTATTCTAAAAATAGTATTAGACGTGTTGTCACCAAGAGATATTACAAAACCCCGTGTTACGCCATTACCACAATCAAAATAAAAGTTTTCCGCTTCAAATTCTAAACCGGGATTAAATGTTCCGGGAACACCGGGAAAATTCGGCGCCCATCCGTTAGCAGAAACGGTGCTTACAATATTATTTTCAGTAATGGTTAATTTTTGATTTGGACCGACATCTATGGAATTCAATGCATCTAAATTATTACACGTTATGTCCGTTGCCGTAACAGCTTGCGCAAATGTGCTACCACTTATGACCAAGTTGCCGCATATATCCACATTATTTTCGAATACTTCTTCCGTCGTAGTAATTCCGTAAGGCCAATTTTTTAGATTTAACCAAACTTCCCACAGATTAGCACCATCAACAATAATTGGGTAAACGCCATCTAAAATTCCAGTTACAGGGTTTGGACAAGGTGTACCACCGACCATTAAAGTAAAAGGTATGTCCGTAACGGGCGGCGATGTAGGGATATTAAAAACCGGAGGTTGAGCATTTGAACCCATTGGCAGAACGAATTTTTCCCAACTATAAATCCCAGTGTCTTGTATTTGTTTTTCAGTTACTAGCTGCCAGTCAGTATTATATTCATTTAAAACAGGTGGGTTTCTACTAGAATTTAAATCACCAAGATTATTAGAATACATGCGAACACTTATAATATGGTTGCTAATCAACGCCTTGAGTATGTATGCATTATCAACGCCGGACTGTTGTTGCCAGGGTTCAACATTCCACTGTTGTTCTAACAGAACCCAAGCTTTATTTTGTATATCTTTATCTGCCGGAACACCCGGACAAGATTCCGCTACAATAATTCTACAAATACCTCCTATTTTTGGTGTATGTATATTAAATCCATAATATTTCATATTTTGAGTCAGACCATCAATGGAAGCGGGATCAATATTATTAGATTCGACAGTGATCCCAGTTAAACATTTGAGATTCCCTATATTTGTAGAAATGATTTTAATGAATGGTTTTGGATATCTACGGTCGGCACTGGCGCCGTTTGGAGAGGATAATTGATAGCTATCGATATAGCCGACCATAAATGTTATAGTTTGTTCTGGAATGGCTCCTAGACCACTCTTCATTGAACCATTGAATTGTTTATAAAAAGTGGCAACTTTCCAATCAACTCCAATTGCCGCTGAATTTGGGGCATCATATGGTTCAGAAAATTTTATAGTAAAATACGCAGTTGTATTCGCAATATCAGGGCGAAATGCGGTTTGAAAAGTTTGACCACCTTGTGGGTCAAATGGAGTGGGTGCATAATTTTGATTAATATCCAGATATGCAATCGGAATAACGCAAGGTCCCCACGCGCTCGAAAATGTTGGTACAGCATTAGATTTACCAGGATTTATCGTGCTAAGAGTTTGGGTTATTCCTGTGATGGGACTGGTATAGATACCATTTTCATTTGCTATAATCATTAAATTCCATATTTTATCATAAAAAGTCTCAAACCCAATTTTTAATGTGTCTACCAAATTGGTATTTCTTACATATAAATTTTTGTCTTCATCAATCGTGGACAAAGTGCTGCTCTTGGCAATTACTGTATTTTGAGAAATATTTGCGGAGCCCCCAACATCTAATGCTACAGATGGGGTAGTTATACCTACACCAACATTGCCACTATTGTTATTATAAATATCATTACCAGAAAGTGACCAAACTCCGCCACCACCACCACCTATAGCAGCTTGAACTTGTCCCCAACTTGGGACTCCCGAATTATCTGTTGCATCTGCAATATCGGTTATTTGGTTTGCATTCATGCTAATATCGTTATAAACATTTATTCCGGCGTTATCGCATAGAGACATAATTAATTCACCGCTACAGGATACAGCTATACAGTCTGGTGCATTTTGAAAAAGTCCTGTATTTTGGTCCGCTTTAAAAGTAAGAGAAGGTAATGCTGCTGTTCCCCCCAACAAAAATGCTCTACCATTTATATCTAGATTATTACACGATGTATCTTGTAACTGTGTATGTCCTGAAACATCCAAAGCAGATGTAGGATTACTTGTTCCAATACCTACATTACCACTATTGTTATTATAAATATCATTACCAGAAAGTGACCAAACTCCTCCACCACCTATAGCAGCTTGAACTTGTCCCCAACTTGGGACACCCGAATTATCTGTTGCGTCTGCTATAGTAACAATTTGATTCATAGACATATCTAGATCACCCCTAATTGTTAATATGCCAGAAGTGCCTCCCAATATCGCAGTATTATTACAAAAATAAATATTACTAACATCGATTATATTATTGCAATTCATATTAAGAATACCAGATACATCTAGATTATTGCATGAGACGTCTTGCAATTGCGAATGACCCAATACGGTTAAGTTACCAGATACATCTAGATTATTGCCTGAGACGTCTTGCAATTGCGAATGACCCAATACGGTTAAGTTACCAGATACATCTAGATTATTGCATGAGACGTCTTGTAGTTGCGAGTGACCCGAAATATAAAAATTACCAGAAACGTCTAACTCGTATATTATATTATTATGACTGGGATCAAATGAATGGTTTACAGCACTACCATCTAAAATGGGTAAATTTCCATAACCAATAAAAGTATTATTTCGCGTATACTGATAGTGTGTTCTTACCACTTCATTCCCACAAAGGTCCCACGGAGCACCACCACTAATATCCACATAGCCATTGGGTAATATCATACGATTCAAATTATTTAGATTAATTTGAATACTGCTTACATCAACATCTAGACCACTTATGTCCACCACTTGTTGTTGCCCAGATATATCCAAATTTAAAAGACCTTTTTTACCCACATATTTAAAAAATGAGATTTTTGGCGGATTCGTGGGTATATTTGCATTGGCAAGTAACTGGGTGGTAGTTGAATAAAATTGTAGATAACCACTTTGATTATCAAGAACCCAAAATAGAGGATAACTATTAATTGGGTTATTTACATAAACTGTCCCGTTATTATATTTAGTGCGCATTAGATAAGTAGAGTTGATATCATCAAATTTGAAGTTGATTGTATCTTGTAGTATATTATTATTACTAGCATCTAATTTATACCACACTCTCGAATTCGAACCAGGAACAGCTGTAAGTTCGATATTTTTATAAAATTCTAATTTAGAATCGGGATATACTTGTGAAAAAGTATTAGAACTATTTACAGACGGGAGGGCACCAACGGAGTTAACCCACGCACCACTATTATCTAAATTATAAATGCTAACGGGTGCTTGGTCCGGGACTTCTTCTATAAATATATCACGACTGAATATATTTTTAATTGCACGATAAGGCTCATTGCTAAATTGTTGATCTAATTGGGTTGCTGCTACACCTGTAAACTGTTTAAATAATAGATTTGTTTGATAATCATTATTTATTACTGACATATAAATATTAATTATATTATTTATATGAAATTAATCTATGTTGTTCCGTATGTGATAGTGACATCAGATATCTTTCTATTATCCCCGTTTTTTAGTCCTATTCTATAGAATATTTGGGTATTAGCATTCGGGCTATAGAATTTAATAAAATGAACAGCAGTTGCCCCAGTATTGGTATTTCTTCTATATGCACCTGCTTCATTGGCGTTATTAACATTGACTGTGGCTCCTTGGTCCCAGGTTCCTTGAACAGCTTTCCAACCGCTTCTTCCAGCCGCATATCCACTAGGTACTGTATTATTTGCAGGGTTAAAATATGAATCTATCTCTTGGATATAAAGTAGATAATCATCTCCTAATTTTAATGTAGAAGAGGACCCACCAGAACCAGTTACAACTAGTCTTCCAAAACTTGAGGCACTCACCCTAGTATCGCTTAAAAGTATCCATTTGTACGTGCCACTTAAGGTTTTTGCACCACCTTCATAATAATCATCATTACTTGCTGTATAAGTTAAAGATTTACTAATTCCTGTGGTATTTTTGGAAGAATAATCTAGTGTCTGACCATAATATACAGTATAATCTATATATGGATTATTAGTAGCTACAGTGTACCCACCACAAGTAAATCCTCCAGTATTACACCACATTAGTTGTTGGTCACCTATTGCAGTTGCATGATTATATGCAACGATATATCCACCACTACCATAATTAACTGGATATTCTCCAACACCGGGAGAATGTAATGTATAAGAAAATGGTAGTGAAGGGTTTAAAGTTGTATAATCCCACCATAGTTGTTTGCTATTGAAACTTATATTTAATGAAGTAACTGTGGTTGTGGATGGCAATAATGTAACATTATTAGTGTAAGTTCCCGTAATATAGAATTGTGGTGTAAAGGCTCTGGCTCTAGAATAATAGTGAGGACTATTCTGTAAATTAGATCTTAATAAATTAACATTTTCATTCATATTTACTGATGTGGGATGTGTGTTCGACCATACTTGTCCATAATTACCGTTGGTCATAGAATTTCCTGAAGCAGCGCCTGCTGAGCTAGCATAAAATAAATTTCCATTCATTAACCACTGAGATAGTATTGGTCTCCAAGTAGGGTCTAAATCTGATAACAAGGCTGTAACAGGCCAAGTTGCAACGGTTGTATTCGTTGGTCTACTTATTCCAAAGAAATTGGCTGTTAATGCAGGTGTTTGTTGAACAGTGGCAAAACCACTAATAGATACAGGGTTAATGGGGACTTTCCCAATTCTTAAAGGATAAGTCAATTGTGTGCTAGATTGTGAACCTGCAAAATCCTGGGTCAATTGAATAGACCAATCAGCATACGCATTATTACTTATATCAGGATAATTAGTCAAATTAATACCTTTTATTTTAACATTTGATATATTGACACCTAAATACCAACCGCGTAATCTATATGCTTCTACAGTGGTCGCTGGTGGCGAAGGATATTGTGTAGCATCTTTACTCTCAGAAATTGACAATTCAAAAAATGTATTCGTAGGATTAATGGCTGAATCATTACCTGTAAAACCAATACGATAAGGCGAAGTTAAAGTAGTTGGTGTGGATGTAGTAGATAGTATAAATCGGCATAAATTATTTCCACCCAAATCAGTCCCCAAATCAGTAGATTCATTGGTATTTCTTTTATTGATGAGCTCATATAAATATAAAACATTATATAGTTCGTATTGTGATGTAGGGTCAAAGAAATAAATATTATTGATGATTGTATTGGAATTTTTAGGATAAGCACTAGCAACTATGGCTACTGTCCCTGATTGGTAACCATTAACCAAATCTGTATTAGTAAAAAAACTATTTTGTCCGGCTCCACCCAACACGGATGTATATGTTGTAGATACTTGATTTCTTGTAGGAGGAGGAACTGTTAGATTTGGATATGGGGGTGGCAAGTAGTTATCAGTGTAAACATTCTGACTTAAATCAGTATTAATCTTCATAAAATAACCAGATACATCATATGTATATCCCGGAAAGATAACATTATTGCCTGTATTTGTTATATTATTTAAGGTAGTTGTTGTATAATTAGAAAATGTCCACACATTGGTTATTAAATTGTTAGATTCATATGATATTGTCGGTATAGTAGTATATGGAACTGGGGGCATAAATACTTGTTTAGACCCTGGGTCTGGTGCTCCTGATAAATCAAAACCATAGTTAACATGTAAATTATATAATGGTAAAGATGGAAAGGGTATATTTAATGAAGCATCCGCTACTGGGTTTGTGGAAGTTGGGTTATTATTAGAACCTGTAACATTTATTCTTCTATAATCAGTATTGTTCATCGCTATTAATTGCGGCGAAGTAGCTGGACCAAAACTCCCAAATACAATAAATGAACCAGAAGAATCAGGTATATATAAATAGTTCCAATCTGGATTTACTGTTCCAAAATAATCCGGGGAAGGTAATACTTGGGTAGATTTATTTTTAAGATAAATTCTAAACTGAAATTGGTTAGTTCCTACATTGAAGCTGTTTTCATTTTGATATACAAATTGTGGAACTGGTGGTGGTCCAGCAATAGGTCCATAGTTTCCTGTAATCGTTCCTGTCCCTGCTACAAAGTATGCACCTATTGTTTGATTATAAAGATTTGGCTTAGGAGTCCCCGCAAGACCTAAATTTGTTGTTGTTAATGTTGTCCAATTGGGTTGTGCACCACCAGGTTGGTTTCTGTAATCAATATATAAAGATTCATGATATGGTAAGTAATTCAAACTTAAATCAGATATACCAGAATAACCCCCGGTAGTTAAATTTACAGTGCCATCATTCAATTGATGAGGTGATAGTATAAAATTAAAGGCAGCTGCTTCTCGCGGAGGTAGAACCCAGTGTAGTTCTATTCTCTGATCGAGTTGGTCATATTGACCAGAGGACGCGTCAAAGGTTCCTCTATTTGTACCGGACACATCACTGATACCAGTTCCATTAGATGGTGGGTTAAAAGTATACCCATTCATATAAGCAGGCGACCAAGGTTTTTCCATAAAAAGATAATTAAATGATGCATCAAATGCTGAACCACCACCGCCGCCTCCAGCAGAACCGGTTGGTCCTGGAGCACCTGTTGGTCCTGCACCTGTTGCACCTGTTGGTCCTGGAGCACCTGTTGGTCCAACAGAACCACCGCCTCCTCCAGCAGCACCGGTTGGTCCGGCAGAACCTGTTGGTCCCGATACAACATAACCGATATAATATAATGAACCTACGGTTGCTGGTATAGGACCGGTAATAGAGCCAGATATATAACTTATAGTTGCCTGCTTTTTGTCAGGATTGATTAATGTAGTAAATAATGAAGAAAGATAAAAATAACCAACATTAGCTGGATTATCAACCTCTCTGACCGTTAAAATATCGCCTACTTTGGTATTTAGTAACCACGAAGTCATGTCATTTGCATTATAATCGGTAGTATGTATAACTATGCTATTGCCGGTACTAATAATATGAAATTCCCCATTTACGGGAGTTGACCCTTGAGAATTTGCAATCCATCTCGAAGAGTTCCCATCGTATCCACGCAATCCATTTGGTCCAGTCGCACCAGTTGGACCGGCTGAACCATTTCCATTTGTGCGTTTTACTAAATTACAAGCGAACATATATATATACCTATTGTAAAATTTATTGGACAATACTCAAACATTGTCCCATTGCTTTTCTGGTAAATAATTATAATCAAATATATCTCTAACTATAATTATTTAAAAAATATTTATCTTCTCTTTTTTGTTCTCTTTTTTGTTCTCTTTTTTCTTTTTTTACGTTTAGATTTGCGTGTTTTTCTAGTGCGTTTTCTTTTCTTCTTTATAGTTTTTCTTTTGCGCCTTCCTCCCTTGTGTATTCGGCGATTTCGTGAGCCGTGTATAAATCCATCAATTCCTACAAGTGGACCGGGCGTGTCTGAATCTAGGTCTACCTCAAGTTTGCCGTGCTGGAATGGAGTTGAAGAATGTGCCGAGTGGACCGGTTTAATTTGTTCGATCTTTTTTCCAATTGCCTTCATGACGTGCGGCAACATTCGTCGGTCACGCTTGTTGACCATGTTTTGGTAACCGAGGGCATATCCTCGTACGGCCCGTATTTTAGCGGCCAAATCGTCAATCATCAAGTACTCCCTACCACGTCCATACAACTTTTTCCAGTTTGTCACTACATTGGATGGTTGATCCAAATCAAATCTCGTTTTGATATTCTCCAATAATAGTCTTCCTTCAATATCGGAATCACCACCTTCTGTAAGAACAGAATGGTACGCAATATTATATAAAAGTTTTTGTAGTTTTTCTTTTAATTCTTTTCCGCGTTCTATATAAGTTTGTCTGTTACTGTGTTCGTAATGCATAGG